>Ga0222664_1000421_pt1 | contig 25529 bp, 19 predicted proteins | sample AntAcemetagen604_FD_181147 | JGI IMG/M metagenome (GOLD analysis project Ga0222664, IMG submission 181147) | Saline water microbial communities from Ace Lake, Antarctica - #604 | ecosystem: Environmental > Aquatic > Non-marine Saline and Alkaline > Saline | place: Antarctica: Ace Lake... | reverse complement strand
ACGATAAGTTAATTGGTTTTGCAGGAAAGCTATAATTGTAGGTTATGTTTGATTTAAATGTGTTTGTTAAATAGTCTCTATCAGAACTATTAAAATTTGTTGAGAAATTATTTTGAGTACCTGCATTTACAGAGGCAGAGAAATTTGAATTTGGCCTGGCTTTATTGTCCTGTTTGTGATTCCACCTTACAAAGAAGTTCTTTTGTTGCGAGGTAGTTGGTAGGTCTGATAATCCGTTTTGAAAAACTGAATAATCTAAATTGAAATTCCCACCGTATTTATACCTTCTTCGGTAGTTTGAATTCATTTTGGCGCCCCAACTTCCCCTCGAGTAAATATCTCCTGTTAAAGATAAATCCACAAATTCGTTTACTGTCCAATAATAACCTCCATCATTTAAGAAAAACCCTTGATTGGGTGAATTGCCAGGTTTAGGAATAAGTATTCCAGATGCTTTCCCTTTTTTGTTTGGCAAAATTGCAAAGGGAAGGGCAAGTGGGGTGGGGATATTTTCAATAACCAGATAAGCAGGACCAGTAACAATTTTGTCATCTTTAACAATTTTAAGCCTTTTGGCTCTTAAAAATGTTCCGGCATCAGGGTCTTCACATGGGCAAAACTCTCCATTTTCAATAAAAAGAACATCATCGTTTATTTTCTTTACCTTTTTTCCTTCAATAAAACCTTCTGATTGTTGGGTTTGAGCATCTGTAATTAATCCTTTTTGTGTTTTAAAATTATAACGCATTTCAGTGGATTTAAAATTTTGTCCGTCATCTTCGAATTCTGGTTGACCTTGCATTTTTCCTGTTGAGTCAGGAACACCTTTGGCATAAACTTCTGTTTTATTAAAATCTAATTCAATAAAGTCTGCCTTCAAAAGAATGGTGCCATATTTTACATCGCCCTTGCCATACATATAAACTTTTTGACTTTTTAAATCAAAAATCATTGAGTCTTGGCTATTGTACTCAACAGGTTTGTCTAATGGCGATTTTGATTTCTTTTTTGTAGATTTTGATGGGGTAAAAAGCTTTAAACTGTCTTTAATAGAGAGGCTTGTAGTATCATTTGAATTTGTAAAATTAGTAGTATCCAAGCTATTGATTTCTTGCCCAAAAGTTTGGGACGGAAATTGCATTGCGGCAAAGCACAATATAATTAACAAGTATGCGTGGATTAAATAGGTTCTCAAAAACACCTTTAGGTATTGATTATACTAATTTTGCTGAAGGTCTTAAAAATGGCTCAAAACTAAATATTTCTCTCTGTAAGATGACCATCAAACGAAACTCATTCATTTTTGGTATAGGATTAACCTTAATTATAGGGGGTTTCTTGTTTTCTAATTTCAGAGATGCTGAAACTGTTACGCAAACAGCTTTTAGATTTAACACACCTTTAAAAAATGATATTTCTTTAAAGAAAGTGGTTATTGATGCAGGTCATGGAGGAAAAGACCCAGGCACTTTAGGTGTAGGAGGGGTAAAAGAAAAAAATGTAGTTTTAGATATAGCCCAAATGTTGGGTGAAAAAATAAAAGCCCAATATCCAGAAATTGAGGTTACTTACACCAGAAACACTGATGTTTTTATTTCGTTGCATGAAAGAGCTAATATGGCAAACCAAAAGGGAGCAGATTTATTTATTTCAATACACGCCAACTCAGCCTCAGCCTCAGGAGCTTACGGAACTGAGTGTTATGTGCTTGGACTTCACAAAACCAAAGAAAACTTAGATGTTGCAAAAAGAGAGAACTCTACTATTTTGATGGAAGATAATTACGAAATGCGTTATGAAGGTTTTGATCCAAATTCAGATGAATCATACATAGCCATGTCTTTGCAACAGAGTATTCACCTTGATCAAAGTTTAAGCATAGCAGTTAAAGTTCAGGATGAATTTGTAAAAGCAGGCAGGCGAGATAGGGGAGTTAGGCAAGCCGGATTTTTAGTTTTACACCAAACGGCTATGCCAAGTATTTTGGTTGAAGTAGGTTTTGTTACAAATCCCAAAGAAGGCTCTGCCCTTAGTGAAAAACCACTAAGAACACAATTAGCCAATTCTTTATTTACAGCATTTAACCAATATCGAAATGAAATTGAAGGCAAAAATGATCAACTCAACTCGAAATCTGAAGCGGTGAAACAAGAAGTAATTGTTGAAAAAGTTACTGAAGAAGTTAAAGAAACAGAAAAAAAACCTATTTTAAGCGAAGGCATTATTTTTAAGGTTCAAATAGCATCACTGCCCAATAGCTTAACGATTAAGCCTGAAAACTTTAAAGGATTAACCAATATATCAGAGTTTAAAGTAAACGGTGTGTATAAATATTTAGTAGGCAATGAAAATAGCTTTGAAAGTGCAGTTAAATTGCAACGTGAAATAAGAGATAAAGCCTACAAGGATGCTTTTATTGTTGCCTTTAATAATGGTGAGAAAATTAGTATTACCGAAGCTTTTAAAATAATAGAAACTAACCCATAAGGTTTGAAGTTAAAAAAAGAAGTAATAGTTGGATTTGTAGTTTTACTAGCAATTGGATTGCTGTATTTTGGATTCAATTATTTAAAAGGTTCTGATGTTTTTGCAAGCAAGAGACAGTATTATGCTGTTTATGACAGAATTGATGGTTTAACCATTGATAATCCTGTTCAAATAAATGGTTTTAGAGTTGGTAGAGTAAGCTCTGCCGAGTTATCATTTACCCAAAAAGGCAAAATTTTAGTTGGCTTTGAAATTACGGAAGAAAGAATTCAAATCCCAAAAAAATCAATAGCAATGATTGCTTCGGTTGATATTTTAGGTTCAAAAGCAATTGTATTAACACTAAGTGAAGAAACAGAAATAGCTCCATATGGCGACACTTTAATTGCTGAAATTGAAGAGGATTTAAAATCTGTAGTTGATAAAAGAATTGCACCGCTTGAACAAAAAACCAAACAATTAATTTCTAGTATAGATTCTGCGGTAACTATTGTACAAGCAATTTTAGATAAAGATGCAAGAGAAAGTTTGTCAGAAAGTTTCTACAGTATCAAAAGGGCATTACGTTCATTGGAAAACACAGCTTTTCAATTTAATGAAATGGTAAGTTCAGAAAGAGATAAAGTGGAAAAAATATTTTCAAATGTCGAATCAATATCAGAAAATCTTCGAAGGAACAATACCCAAATAAATAATGTAATCTCAAATCTTTCTGAGGTTACAGACTCTTTAGCTGCTTCTAACCTTAAAACCACTATTAAAAATGCAAACATTGCTATTAGAAATATTTCAGTAGTAATCGATAAGGTAAATAGCGGACAAGGCTCATTGGGTCAGTTGGTAAATAACGATACATTATATAATAATTTAGAGCAGGCAACATTAGAGCTAGATAAATTGTTAGAGGATATGAGGGTAAATCCTAAACGATATGTTCATTTTTCTATCTTTGGGAAAAGTGAAAAAGAGAAGGAAAAACCTGAGAAAAAGCCTCGTTAATTTATGATTGGATCTTTTATTTTTTTTTTACTGCTCGTTATTACATCAGTAGTATTTTACCTGAGAGTAAAAACAATTACACGCAACATCAATCTTGGAAGAGAGGTTGAAATTTCAGATAATTCTTCGCAGCGATGGAAAACCATGGCAAGAGTGGCATTAGGCCAATCTAAAATGGTTACTAGGCCAGTTGCCGGAATTATGCATATTTTAATATATGTAGGGTTTATAATTATCAATCTTGAAATTTTAGAAATCATATTAGATGGATTGGTTGGAACCCACAGAATTTTTTCTGAGTTTCTTGGTGGTTTTTACAAGCCATTTATCAATTCATTCGAAATTTTGGCATTTGGCGTTTTACTTTCCTGCGTTGTATTTTTAGTACGAAGAAATGTTTTAAAATTAAAAAGGTTTTGGAGCAAGGAAATGACTGCTTGGCCAAAGTCTGATGCTAATATTATTTTAATTGTTGAGATTTTATTGATGCTTGCATTTTTAACAATGAATGCAGCAGATTCAGTGCTACTCAATACACCTCCAATAGAATTAGGAAGGTTTAATTTAGAGCATTATTCAGGAGTAAATATGGAGGGTTCAGGCTTTATTGTTAGCCAATTAATTGTACCCTTTTTACCTTCTGATTTTTCCACTTTAGCGCTTATTGAAAGGTTTTGTTGGTGGTTTCATATCATCGGAATTTTTGCCTTTCTCAATTATGTTCCTTATTCAAAGCACTTTCATATTTTCTTGGCCTTTCCAAATACATATTATTCAAATTTGAAAAACAAAGGGCAGTTTAATAATTTGGAAGCTGTAACCAAAGAGGTAAACTTAATGATGGATCCATCAGCTGATCCTTATGCAACTCCGCCTGAAGGAGATGTTGCTGAGGTTCCAAAATTTGGCGCGAAAGACGTACAAGATTTATCATGGAAACAATTAATGGATTCTTATGCTTGCACTGAATGTGGTCGTTGTACTTCTGTTTGTCCTGCAAACCAAACAGGAAAACTTCTTTCACCGCGTAAAATAATGATGGATACCCGAGACAGACTTGAAGAGTTTGGAAAAGGGTTAGATACTAATGGGAGAGATTTTAAAGATGGGAAATCCCTTTTAGGGAGTTATATTTCTAATGAAGAAGTTTGGGCTTGCACAACTTGTAATGCATGCACCGAAGCGTGTCCGGTAAATATTGATCCATTATCAATTATTATAGATTTAAGACAACATTTGGTAATGGAAGAATCTGCTGCTCCTGCAGAGTTAAATAATATGTTTAGTAATGTAGAAAATAACGGAGCACCTTGGCAGTTTGCGCAGGCAGATAGATTAAACTGGGCAAACGAAGATTAACATCAAACACAATAAGAGATGAATGATTTTAAAGTAAGAACTGTGGCTGAAATGACTGCCAACGGTGAAGTGCCTGAAGTTCTTTTTTGGGTGGGTTGTGCAGGAAGTTTTGATGATAGAGCAAAAAAAATTACCAAAGCTTTCGCGAAAATTTTATTCCATTCAAATGTAAAATTTGCCGTTTTAGGAACTGAAGAAGGTTGCACAGGAGATCCAGCAAAAAGAGCTGGAAACGAATTTTTGTTTCAAATGCAAGCCATGATGAATATTCAGGTTTTGAATGGTTATGAAATAAAAAATATTGTTACAACATGCCCACATTGTTTCAATACCTTAAAAAATGAATACCCTGAATTGGGTGGAAATTACGAAGTTGTGCACCACACACAATTTATAAATTCATTGCTAAAAGAAGGGAAATTAACTATTTCAGGAGGTTCTTTTAAAGGTAAAAAAATCACATTTCACGACCCTTGTTATTTGGGCAGGGCAAATGGCGTATATGAAGCACCAAGAGAAATAATTAAAAAATTAGATATTGAACTTACCGAACTTAGAAGGTGTAAAAGCAATGCACTTTGTTGCGGCGCTGGGGGAGCTCAAATGTTTAAAGAAGCAGAAAAAGGAAATAAAGAAATAAACATTGAAAGAACAGAAGAAGCCCTAGAGATTAAACCTGATATTATTGCCGCAGGCTGTCCTTTTTGTAATACCATGATGACGGACGGTGTTAAGAATTTTGAAAAAGAAGATACAGTTCAGGTTTTAGATATAGCAGAAATGGTTGCCCAAGCCGCAGATTTATAAAATATGGAAGTAGCAAATAGCCCAATTTCAATCAAAGATTTATCTTCAACTTCTAGGGTTTGGATTTATCAAACGAACAGATTTTTAACCGATGAAGAATTTGTTTGGGTAAAACAAAAGATGAATAATTTTATGCCCCAATGGGCTGCACATGGTAAACAATTGTTCGGTGCTTTTGAAATGTTTTACAACAGGTTTTTGGTAGTTGCTGTAGATGAGTCTAAAGAAGGAGCATCAGGCTGTAGCATTGATTCTTCGGTTCATTTTATTACCCAATTGGGGACTGCACTAAAGGTTGATTTTTTTGACAGATTACAAATAATTTACAAAAAAGATGGTGACTTAAAAAGCTGTCATTTTAACGATTTTGATAAATTGCTAAAATCAGGAGAAGTTACCTCCGAAACTACTGTTTTTAATAATCTTGTAGAAAATTTGGAATCATTTCGAATCGGTTGGGAAACTTCTGTAAAAAATAGCTGGCACGCTAAATACCTTTAGTTTACTCAGGTTTTTCGATTGGTTTTGTTCTCCAAATAAAAACATCTTCAGGTTTTTTTGGTTTTTCGATAATTCTCCAATTAAATCCTTGCAAAACAAGTTTGCTAACATCTAAACTTTCTAGAGGAGATAATTTGGATTTAGGCTGGGAATAAAATTTTATTTTAGAAACTTCATTACTATCTAAAATAATAACCAAATCTTCTGCAGAGGCTTGGTTTACCCCAATATAATTTCCATCTTCCTCTTTGGCGTAATACAGTGTTTTGCCATTTCCCTTAACATCTATTTTCTTTAGCTTTCCTTCATCAAAATAATTCATCATGTTTTTGCCACTAATTTGATTGAATTTGCTTGAATCTTCTTGGGTAATAATAAAAGAGTTTCCTTCCATTTCTAACCATCTTATTTTTCCACCATAATTTTTTATTTGCATGTAATTGGCAGTTAATTGGTTTTCATCTGCCCAAATAATAGGATTGTAAAAAAGCTTGATCAAGCTATCTCCATAGGAAAAAACTAAAGAGTCACACTTTCCTGCTAGTCCTTTTTTGAAGAATTTAACTTTTTTATAAGATCTAATAATTCTATTTTTTCTTGTCGAATCATATTCACTAAAGAGGGTATCACCATGCAAATAAAAGGTGTCCTCATCCATTTTTTGCATGAGCAAAGCTTTACCTGTAACCAAGGAAGTGCTGTCTTTTTTATTGTGTATGCCGTATTGACCGGTAACTGTGAAATCTTCAGAAGTATCAGATATTTCAACATTTCCAAACATTTCACCAATGTCATCATTCATGTTATACCTAATTGAGTCTCCCTTAATTAGTTGATTTTCATTTATAATTTCAGCATTTTTTACAAATTCTGAAACATCATTTCCTTGATCAAAAAATCCTTTTTCGCAATATATTTTAAGGCTATCGCTATAAATATGTGTAGGACCAAAAAAATAGGTAATGTTGGTATTGTTGTTTTGATGCATTGTATCAGAATAAATGGTATAATCTTCTGAAATTAAAATAACACTATCTTTAAAATGGAAAATTTTTGAATCGGGGTAGTAAACCCCAATTTTAGAGGTAAGTGTGATATTATCCTTTTTATTAATGATATTTCCTCCATCTCGGTAAACAGAATAATTTTCTGCTCTGTAAAAATCCAATACTTCTGTCCTTAATTCGGTTTCAGCATCTTTTAATAAGATGTTTCCCCTAACCTTCGCAATTTTGGTATTACCATCATAATTAAGAAAATCTCCGGTTAAACTCATTGTTTCCCCTTCGGTAACCCTAACATTTTCGTAAGCATCAAAACTGTTGGTTTCGGTGTAGAAATAAGCACTATCGCAATACATAAATGTATTTTCTTGCTTAAAAACAACATTCCCGATAAGACGCTTGGCGTTATTGCCCGACGATTTATCAAATATCAAATCATCAGCATGCACAATTTCAAGTTTTTTACCTTGTTGTGCCATAGCAGATAAGCTAAAAGCAAAAAGAAGAAAAAGAAAAATTCTTTTCAAAGTGCGTGTGAAATACGCAAAAGAGACTACTTTATTTCAATTGGCAACCGATAAATTGTTTGCAATCTATCAGGACCCACTGATACAATGGCAATAGGAATTTTTAATTCCTTTTCAAGAAAATCGATAAATTGAATAAGTTCTTCTGGTAGTTCTTCTAATTTGGTTAATTGTGTTAAATCAGAATCCCAACTTTTAAATGTTTTATAAATAGGTTCGGGAGCTTCATCAATTGAATATGGAAAACGATCTGTTTTTTGACCATTTACAATATAATGCGTGCAAACTTTTACATGGTCAACAAAGGTTAAAACATCAGCCTTCATCATAATGAGTTTTGTAACCCCATTAAGCATGCAAGCGTATTTTAATGCCGGTAAATCTAACCAACCACACCTTCTTGGTCTTCCTGTGGTTGCGCCAAATTCAGCGCCAACATTGGCAATTGTTTTTCCATCTTCATCAAATAATTCTGTTGGAAATGGTCCACTACCAACTCTTGTGCAGTATGCTTTAAAAATACCAAATACATCACCAATTTTATTTGGCGCAATCCCTAGTCCTGTGCAAGCTCCTGCAGCAATTGTATTGCTAGAAGTAACGAATGGATATGATCCAAAATCGATGTCTAATAAAGAGCCTTGAGCGCCTTCTGCCAAAATTCTTTGATTTATTTCTAAGTGTTTATTTAAAAAATACTCACTATCGATAAATGGAATTTTTTTCACCCATTTAATACCTTCAAAAAAGTCTATTTCAAGGTCTTCAAGGTTTTCAATTTTAAAGCCTTCATATCTCGACAGGAGCATTAAGTGCTTTTCTTTTAACTTGTTATATTTTTCAATGAAATCGTCAAACTCTATATCTCCAACGCGTAAACCGTTTCTTCCGGTTTTATCCATGTAAGTTGGACCTATTCCTTTTAAGGTTGAGCCAATTTTTTCAATTCCTTTTGCAGCTTCAGAAGCCGCATCAAGCAAACGGTGTGTTGGTAAAATTAAATGGGCCTTTCGGCTGATAGACATTCTCTCTTCAAAAGGAACATCCATTGCCTGCAAGGCTTTTAGTTCTTTTGCTAAAATTACAGGGTCAACCACAACTCCATTGCCAATTACATTTTGAGCATTATCTCTAAATATACCTGATGGAATTGTATGTAAAACATGTTTTTTATCTTGGAATTTTAAGGTGTGACCAGCATTTGGACCACCTTGAAACCGTGCAATTACATTGTAATGCGGGGTTAAAACATCTACAATTTTTCCTTTTCCTTCGTCGCCCCATTGCAGGCCTAGTAAAACATCCACTTTCATATATCGGAGTCTTCTTTTTCTTTATTAACTTCAATTGGGCCTGGGCAATCGTTGCCACATTTGCCATAAAAATTAAGGGCATGATGATTAATTCGTACCCCTAAATGATTTTCCAAAGTTGCTTTAATATTTTCTACCCTTGGGTCACAAAACTCAATAACTTTTCCACAATCTGTACAGATTATGTGATCATGTTGTTGGTAACCATGTGATTTTTCGTATTGGGATATTTTATGACCAAATTGATGCTTTCTTATCAGGTTGCATGCAATTAATAAATCGATGGTGTTGTATAAAGTTGCGCGTGAAACCCGATATTTTTTGTTTTTCATTTTGATGTACAGTGATTCTACATCAAAATGTTCTTGCATAGAATAAATTTCATCTAAAATAGCAAACCGTTCCGGTGTTTTTCTATGACCATTTTGCCTTAAAAATGCTGAGAAGATCTTTTTTACTTCTTGCCTAGATTTTAATTCATTCATGTTGTAAAGTTAAGTTTTAAAAACATTTTTACTTAAGGGTTTATCCTTAAAGCTGATGTAACTCCATCTACGTTTTTTAACTTTTTAATTAAGTTATCTAAGTGTATCGTATCATTTACAAATGCCATTATTTTTCCTTCAAAAATTCCATCGTTTGTATCAAATGAAATAGACCTCATGTTTACATTTAATTCAGATGAAATAATGGAGGTTAAGTTGTTTACCAAACCAACTTTATCAATTCCTTTTAACTCAATACCCACCAAAAATGCTATAGATTTTTGGTTTGTCCATTTGGCTTGAATAATTCGGTAAGCATAATTAGACATTTGCTCAATAGCATTTGGGCAGGTTGTTCTATGAATTTTAATTCCATCTAGCTTAGTAATAAATCCAAAAACATCATCTCCAGGTATTGGGTTACAACATGGAGCAAGTTTGTAATCTACACCATCTAAATCTCCACCAAATACTTGTAAGGTTGCTTTTCCATCCTTCGTGGTAACTACTTTTTCTCCTTTTCCCTTTCCTCTTACTTGTTTTTTTCGGGGACTATAAATAATATTTGGACCTTCTTTTTTTAATTTTTTTAGTTGAGTTAAATTTAGTTTTCCAATACCAACTAGGTAAAGTAATTCAAGCTCACTTGGAAGTTTAAAATAGGCATAAAGTTTTTGAAGGTTGATTGGAGAAAAATCAAGATTTAATGATTTCAGTTTCCTTGAAAGAATTTCTTTTCCTAATTCGGCTTTTTCTTTTTTCTCTTCTTTTAGAGAAGATTTTATGCTAGACTTGGCTTTTCCTGTAACTACAAACTTTAACCAATCTTCTTTCGGGTTTTGTTTCTTTGAAGTAATAATTTCAACCTGATCGCCGCTTTTTAGTGGATGGCTTAAAGGAACAAGCTTATGATTGACCTTAGCCCCAATGCAACGAGAACCAACTTGGGTGTGAATTTCAAAAGCAAAATCTAAAGCAGTCGCATTAGTTGGAAGTGTTTTTAATTCACCTTTTGGGGTAAAAACGAAAATTTCATCTGAAAATAAATTCATTTTGAAATCGTCCATAAAGTCCATAGCGTCTAGGCTTGGGTTTTCAAGCATTTCCCTAATTCTGTTAATCCAAAGGTCTAAGTTGTTTTTGTCTTCCTCTTCTTTGTTTTTGTATCGCCAATGAGCAGCAAACCCTTTTTCGGCGATTTCATTCATTCTATTACTTCTAATTTGAACTTCAACCCATTTTCCAGTTGGACTCATCACCGTGGTATGCAATGATTCATAACCATTTGCTCTGGGTGTAGAAATCCAATCTCTTAATCTATCTGGATTTGGTCTGTAAAAATCTGTAACTATTGAATAAACTTTCCAAGAGTCAGCTTTTTCGTTTTCAGGTTTGGAGTTTAAAATAATTCGAATTGCAAAAACATCATAAACTTCCTCAAAAGGTATGTTTTTGCTTTTCATTTTACTCCAAATACTAAAAATAGACTTAGTTCTTCCTTTTATCTCCGAATTCAAATCATTAGCTTCTAACTCGCGTTGAACGGGTAATATAAACTGGTTTATAAACCTTGTTCGCACTGCTTTGGTTTTCTGCAGTTTGATTTCTATTTCGGTATATTCTTCGGGATGTGTATACTTTAAGCAAAGGTCTTCTAACTCAGTTTTTATGGTATACAATCCAAGTCTGTGGGCCAAAGGAGCATAGAGATATAATGTTTCGGATGCAATTTTTAATTGCTTATCCCTACGCATAGAATCTAAGGTGCGCATGTTGTGCAACCTATCGGCTAGCTTTATTAAAATTACCCTTACATCATCGCTCAGGGTAAGCAGCATTTTTCTAAAGTTTTCGGCCTGAATCGATTGTGTTGGGTCAAAATAAACCCCTGAAATTTTGGTTAAACCATCAATAATTTTGGCATATTTTTTACCGAACATTTTTTCCATGTCGGCAATGGTTAGGTCTGTATCTTCAACAGTATCATGCAATAGAGCACAGACCAAAGAAGTTGTTCCTAAACCTATTTCTTCTGCTGCAATTTTTGCTACTGCAATAGGGTGATAAATATAGGGTTCGCCAGATTTTCGGCGCATGTCTTTATGGGCTTCGAGGGCAACATAAAACGCCTTTTTGATTATTTCTTTGTCCTCCTTTTTTTTAGAATATTGGGCTACTCGCAATAAACCACGGTAACTATTAAGAATTTCTTTTTTTTCTTTTTCTAAATCAGGAGTTGCCATAAATTGATTTAAAAGGCAGGTAAAACTTTTGCAGAAACTTCTCCAAAACCTAACCTTACACTTCCATTGTTACAATTTGCCTTCATGGTTACGGTATCATGGTCTTGAATAAATTTTCTCTCTGAGCCATCATTTAGTTTTAGGGGTTTCGTTCCTTTCCAAGATAATTCAAGCATTGAGCCATAAGAATCTGGCGTTGGTCCACTAATAGTGCCCGATGCAAACATATCTCCGGCATTAATATTACAACCATTTACAGTGTGATGGGCTAATTGTTGAGCCATATTCCAATACATAAATTTAAAGTTCGAATGGCAAACTTTTGTCGCTTCAAGGTTTTCTGGTTGTATGAAAACTTCAAGATTAATATCGAAATTTTTTGCACCTTCATATTGAAGATAAGGAAGGGGAGTAGGTTCTTGTTTTGGACCATTCAATCTAAATGGCTCCAATGCATCTAAGGTAACAATCCAAGGAGAAACGCTTGAAGCAAAGTTTTTTGCCAAAAAAGGACCTAACGGAACATATTCCCACTTTTGCAAATCTCTAGCACTCCAGTCATTAAAAACAACCATTCCAAAAATATAATCTTCGGCTTCGGCGGTGGAGATACTTTCACCTAATGGTTTTCCTTGATGTGAAATAAAAGCCATTTCCAATTCAAAATCCATAAGTTTAGTTTGCCCAAAAACTGGGATTTGAGCATCATTGGGTAAACTTTGTCCTTTGGGTCTTCTAACTGGAATTCCAGATGGAATTATAGAGGAAGCTCTTCCATGATATCCAACAGGTAAATGCAACCAATTTGGTAGTAAGGCATTGTTAGGGTCTCTAAACATTGTACCCACATTGGTTGCATGTTCTTTACTTGAGTAAAAATCGGTGTAATCTCCAATTTCAACTGGTAAATGCATTTCGACCTCACTTTGATTAAATAAAATTTCTTTTAGGTGTGTTTTATTTGTTTGAAGGGTTTTGTTCTTTTCATCAAACAAATTGGCTAATTCATTTCTAGTTGCTCTAGTGGTTTCTTTTCCCAAAGCAATAAATGTATTAAGCATTGGGTATTCAAATACATTTTCATCAACACTATTTAAATATCCTAGCTTAAACAACGCATCTAAGTCAATTACAAAATCGCCTAAAGCAACACCTGCTCTTTGATAATCTCCATTAACGGAGAAAATACCAAAAGGTAAATTTTGAATTGGGAAATCGGAATCTTTACTTACTTCAATAAAACTTTTTCTATTTGGATTGTTTGCGTCTATCATCTTCAATTTCTTTTACATGGTAAAAAGGGGAAGGTCTTGCATCATTTTATTTACTTCCTCTTTTACAGATTTTATTTTTGATTCATTTTGATGGTTAACAATAACATCATCAATTAATTCAACAATTTTTTCAATAGAATCCTCTTTTAATCCTCTAGTGGTAATTGCAGGAGTTCCTATTCTCATCCCTGAAGTAACAAACGGAGACCTTTCATCAAAAGGAACCATGTTTTTATTTACTGTAATATCAGCTTGTATTAAGGCGTTTTCAGCGTCTTTTCCTGAAATGTTTTTAGACCTTAAATCTATTAACATCAAATGGTTTTCTGTTCCACCTGAAATTACTTTGTAGCCTTTATCAACAAAGGCCTTGGCCATTGTTTTAGAGTTTTTAACCACCTGAACGCAATAGTTTAAGTATTCATCAGTAAGCGCTTCACCAAATGCAACCGCCTTTGCAGCGATAACATGTTCTAATGGTCCCCCTTGTGTTCCTGGAAAAACAGCTGAATCAAATAGTTGAGACATCATTCTTGTGTTTCCTTTTGGTGCTTTTAGGCCCCAAGGATTTTCAAAATCTTCTCCCATCATTATGATTCCACCTCTAGGTCCACGTAAAGTTTTGTGAGTGGTAGATGTTACAACATGGCAATGCTCTAAAGGGTCATTTAACAAACCTCTTGCAATTAAACCTGACGGATGTGAAATGTCGGCCAATAAAAAGGCGCCAACTTCGTCGGCAATTTCTCTTAAAGTTTTATAGTCCCAATCTTGAGAATAGGCAGATGCACCACAAATAATTAATTTGGGCTTTTCTTTTTTGGCTGTTTCTCTAATCTTGTTAAAATCTATGATACCAGTTTCGGGTTCAACACCATAAAAGTTTGGGTTGTATAATTTTCCTGAAAAGTTTACAGCCGAGCCGTGGGTCAGATGTCCTCCATGAGAAAGGTCAAAACCTAATATAGAATCGCCAGGTTTTAACAATGCCAGCATAACTGCAGCATTTGCTTGCGCTCCAGAATGCGGCTGAACATTTGCCCAACTTGCATTAAACAAAGTTTTAAGTCTGTCAATGGCAATGTTTTCTGTTTGGTCAACAAATTCGCATCCACCATAATACCTTTTTCCGGGTAGGCCTTCAGCATATTTGTTAGTCATCACACTTCCCATAGCTTCCATAACTTGATCGCTTACAAAATTCTCTGAAGCGATTAATTCAATTCCGTGGGTTTGTCTTTCTTTTTCCTTTTGAATAAGGTCAAAAATCAATTGGTCTCTTTGCATTTATTGATACTTTTGAAATCTAAGCAAATGTATTGATTTGCCTAAACTTTTAGCTATTTTGAAGCCTATAATTATGATGAAAAATAAGGTTCTGTTTTATGTATTATCAGTCCTTTTAGTTTTTCATTTTTCAATGAAATTTATTTACCAATTTTCTGATTACTCAAGTTTAGGAAAAGCCTATTTGTATTCATATAATTACCTAGTTCCGCAGTTTCATTTTAATTATAAGGTTTTTGCTCCAGAGCCTCCAACAGCAAAAGAACACTTTGTGTATAGAGCTATTTTTAAGGATGACTCTAAATCAAAATGGTTTGAAGATGGCTCAACCTTGTTATTAGAGGCCAAACAAAATAGATTTTCGGCTGTGTATAAAAAATGGAAAATTGTAAATTTCTTAGGTTTTCAAACCAATCAGATTTATGTTCAATTGCTTAAGAATCCTTCTATTCAGCATTTAAGAAAAGAAAAGATAATGGAAGTGGCCAAACAGCAAATTATTCATTACCCACAATATAAAAATGCTTGTAACTATGCTTTAATTAATTTAGAAAATAGAGGATTAATTGAAATTAAAGGTGTTCAAGTTGCTTATTTAAGAGATGAAGTAGAATTGCCTTTAGCATCCAAAAATAATTTTGAAGCACAGTTATTTCCTGTAAAATATTTAGATGAATGACAGTAATTGAGCGGGTTACAACCTTAAACTTAAGTATTAACACCAATTGGTTGTTGAGGAGAGTTGTTTATATTTTCTTGCTCTTTTACTTTGGTAGGTTATTGCCTTATGCAGATTATTTTTTTGGTGAAACTAGTTTTATAAACCCTAATTTTTTTGATGGAAATATCTTGAAATGGGTTGTTCAATCATTTAATTTTCCTATGATCAGGGAAGCATATCCGCTTTTTTTAATTTTAGAATTTGGTTTGTTGTTTCTTGGGTTATTTGGTTTTTCACCTAAAGTAATAGGATTTTTAATTTACGGGTGTACTTTGATTTTGCAGCAAGGCATGATTGGAGTTTCAAATGCAGGTGAACAGATATTATACAATAGCTTGTTTTTTTTGGTTTTATTAGAAGAAAGGCCTAATCAAAATAATACTTTTTGGATAACAATTTCAAATTTTGCTTTATTGGCCATTAAAATAGAAGTGGCCTTTTTGTACTTTGTTGCCGGTTTTACAAAACTTACTGGAGATATTTGGTTAGCAGGAGATGCTTTTTACTACGTTTCTCAAATTAATGAATATTCTTCTGATTGGTTAAAAGAGTTAATTCAAAAACAATATTGGATAGGAGTGGTCTTATCTTATATTGTAATTTGTTATCAAGTTACTTTTCCGTTTGCTATTTGGTTTCAAAAGTTAAAATACAAATGGATGTTGATTGGAGTAGTTTTTCATATTTCCATTGGTTTTATGAATGGATTAATGGATTTCGGCCTTATTATGCTAACCTTATATTTTGCCTTTTATGATGAAAGTAAATCAGGTAAGGTTATTCAATTTTTATCTGAAATTAAAAGTGCTGGAAACAAAATCATTAGCGCTAAGGGAGATTGAACAAATTCTGCTAATCTTCTAGAAACCATATAAAACTTTTCTGGAGTTCCTAAGTATGCTAGCAGGTAAAAGCCAAAAGCTAAAGAAAAGATTCCTAAAAAGTAAATTGAGGTAAATTGAAACGCCTTTTTTGTGTTGAAAATAAATTTCAAGGGAAAATAGGTTGCAACAAAGTATAATGCAGCAAAAAGGGCGGTTAATCCAAATTTTATGTAATACAATTCCCAATAACTAAAGTTAGCAAATAACCCAAGTCCAGGTCTTATTTTTGGGTTTTCATATTGATAATACAACTGCCCCATAAATACATTAATTCCCTCAAATACAAATTCTCTAAAAAAACCAATAAAGATTAAGATTGTGAAAAATACAAGTAGAATAAAAATTGACTTTTTGGTAATTTTCAATTTGATTTAAACTTGAGGTAGTTAAGTTTTCCAGCCCAAAAGTACCACATGATAAAAACAGCAGAATACACCAAAATAGTAAAAGTATAGGTGTGGTTAAAAGCCAATAAATCGGGGTTATAATAAACAATGGCTGCAAGTGCGGCAACGCGAATAACATTTAATAAATGAATTGCTAAAATTCCAGCAGGGATAAAAAAAATCTTGTTGCGTATTTTGCCAGGATAAGCAATAATAAAGCCTGTAAATAGTGCAAATAATTCTAAACCATTGCAAGGGTCTCCAACCCAAATACTATGACCACCATCAATACCTAAAGTTCTGAAATTTTCATCAAAAGGCCATTCATTAATTAAATTAAAGCCTAAAAATTTTAGAATTGATCCAGATTGATAAATGATTTGAGAAATAATCCACTTATCTAATTCACCTTTGGGATGCAACCAATATTCATAAACGAACAACCATGATACAAAGAGTAACATTGAGATTGCTAAAAACCTGAAAACAGGATTTTTAAAAAAAGAAAACATGTTATTTTTTAGAAGCGTCGAAAAGCTTTTTACCACCTAATGCAATGCCTGCTGCAACCAAAAAGCTAATGCCACCATCAATTGGTACACAAGGGTTTGGAAAACAACCACCAGTTGGTCCTCCACCAGAAGGAGCACCACCACCACCAGGAACTTGAGCTTCCAAAATGAAGGTTAAACCTAGAAATAAAAATGTAAAAATAAAAGGGGCGTATTTTTTAAAACTCATCTTCATGAATTGACAAAAGTATAACAATCTTTTAATTGATTATTGCATAAAAGAAAAATTATTCAATAATAAAAATCTTTTGATTAACAGATTGATAATTTGTCAAGTCTTTTACTTGAATAAGGTAAAGACCCGAAGACAAATTATGTTTAATATTTTTGTTTTCACCTTCTTGAAAAGCTAAATCAGCTGTTAGTAATTGTTGACCAGATATATTAAAAATATGGATAGAATATTCACCAAGTTGACCAATTGATAAATTGAGGATTCCCTTTTCTGACTGATATATTTTCGTTTCAAAAGAAATTGAACTTTCTTCAATACTTGTTGGGTCAATGGCTTCCACCTCTAGGGTTGCTGTTTTTTGACAAGTTTCCATAATAGCAGTCATGCTTACTATGTAGTTGCCAATGAATTTATAATAATGAGATGTGTTTTTAGAAAATGCACTATCTCCAGTGCCAAAATCCCAAATGTAATTTAAGGCTCCGGTGCTAAAATTGGTGAATATTATTGAATCGTTTTTGTTGATGTCTATCTTGGTTTTATTGGCAGTAAATTTTGCAACCACATTTGAATCTGGTTGGGTAATGGTAAAAGGTATTCTAGTTATGCCACATTCTGAATGATTTTTAATTTCCAAAGTATAATTTCCTGCAAACAACTCATCTACCAAATTGGAAAATCCATTATTTTCAAATTTCATAGTATCTCCAAATTGGTTACGCCATAAATAACTTGCATTAAAACCTTTTAAGTCAGCCAAAGCAGTGCCGTTTGTATCTCCAAAACACAAGGCATTTTTTATGGATAAATCTATAGGTTTTGAGATTTGCAGAACAAACCGAATAGATGTATCATTTGCGGTTTTTTGAAAACTTATTGATGTATCCTTTGGGATGTTAAAAGTTAAACCCAATAACTTATCCTCAAGACTGATGCAAAAATTATTGTTTTTTAAGGTTACTATATTAATTAGGTTAAGACTGTAGTTTTCGGTGGCGCTTGAATTTTTCTTCCAAACTCTTATTGGAAATTTTGTTTTTGCCGAAAACTCTGCAGGAACTAAATTTAAACCTAAATTTTCTTCATCTTTTACTGTTGAAATATTTGCTTTTCCATAGATATTTTCAAGTTTTATAGCATCATAAAAATCATCAAAACCTAAACTTACATTTTCAGTTGAAAAATTAATTTTTGTTTGGTCTAAACTTCCGTCAGGGCGTGTCAATTGGATAATCAAATCAGAATTAGATTTTGAATTGTTGAATCGTTTTCCTTTCCCCAAAGCAGAAGTTCCTTTTGTTCCAATTTTTAGAGATTCGTTAAATTTTATGGAAGCTCCAGCGTTTTTTGCCAAAACAAAAAAACCTTCTCCTAAATGTATTGTGTCTTGAAATTGAATCGGAATAAAGTTACCTTCTTGGTCAATTGTCATTGGGCTGTAACAATCTACAGGTTGAAATTTTTCAAAATCAAAAAGTAAAGCACTTGGAAATGGATTTGCAACGAGGTTTAAATTACTATTATTAGAAACCTTTAAGGTTTTTGTAAAATCACCATGTTGAATTTTACCATGCATCATCAAGGTGGTTTTCTTATTTGAATCAGGTAAAACTAAAAAGCCTTCTCCTAAATAAATACTATCTCCAATATTTTGAAGGTTGTAAATTCCTTCTTTGTTTGATGTTGCCGAATCAACAGAATGTCTCAATACAGATTTATTTCCACTTTGTGGATTTGGTCCTCCGTTAACGCCTAACAGGGCTAAACTATCATTCCACGCTTCAAAATTGTGGTGTTTTACAAACCCTCCTAATACTAAATTGTTTGTAATTGCTGGATTCGAAGGTATTTGCCTTTGAATTTTCACGTTACCTTTTACCAAACAAGTAGCGCATAAAAAACCTATTGAACCTGTGCCTTCTTGATTGGAAATTAAGGTCAAATTTTCATTTGTTTCAATTTGTCCAAATAATAAATCTATGGTTCCATTTACTGTTGTAGTGCCAGTAAAAGATTTTGTACCAACTCCCGAAATAACCAGGTTTGAGAAATGAAGTGAATCAATATTTTGATTTCCGGTAGCGGCATAATTCACAGTTGAGAAGGGCTTAAAAATGATATTTGAAAACCCTTTTGGAAAACCTGTTTGGTTTGTTATAGTTAAAGTACCGCTTTCTTCGATAGTAATACTTTCTCCCGAGGTTCCACTTAAAGTGAAATTGTTTAGGTGAAACCTCCCTGATACTATTTTTAAGGATCCATTCATTTCTCCTAATTGGGTTCCAGAGCCCAAATTATTACTCAATAAGTATGTTCCCTCTGCGTCAATAGTAAGGTCGTGTATTTTGAATTTATCGTTATTTAGAAACTTTGGAGCTGCATTTCCTTTAAGAATAATTTCAGAACCATTTTGGCCAATTACGCTTCCAAAAGGAACCATGGTTACTGGTCTATACAATTCAAGTTTTGCTCCAGGACCTAAAAGCTCAATTTTTGCATAATCATCATAATACTGACTTTCTATACTTACATTACCTATTAAAGTAAGTTTAGAATTGTTGCTAATTTCAATAGCGGCCTTAGTTAAAGATGCTTTTATTGTAGTTGTGCCATTTACCTTGAGGCTTGCATTTTGTTGGATTACAATTTCATCCTGCGTAAGCGTGAGGTTATGACATTTTGCATTTACTTGCGTATTGATAATGCATAGTTTTTGGTTTATTACAACATTATCGGTATCAGAAGGTACTCCGGGCAAATCAAAATTACCGTTGGCCCAAAAAACTCCTGTAAAAACAAAGGTCTTGGCAGAAACTACCAAGACCTTCATGAAAAATATTAAGAATATGTAAGCTTTATATTGATTTTTCAGCATACATTATCTACGAATCAATTTGTAGTTAGTTTCAAAAGAAGTTCCTTTTACATTTAATAAATAAAAGGTATTTTCTTCGGGTAAATCAAATTCTAATTGTTCATTTAAAATTTGTTTTCCTTGCGAAGACCAAATTTCTTGACCTAATACGTTTACTAACCTAGCATTTATTAATTCTCTTTGATTTAAAGTGAATCTTAGTTCAATATGTTCGTTCCTTTGAAACAACTGCATATTTTTTTGATTTTCTATTTCAATTAAACCTACTGAATTATTTTCAACTTCAATTGATTTGAATGAAGTATCGGTGCAAGCGCCATTAAAAGCGATTAAGTTTACTTTATAATTCCCTACAGCATTGTAAGTATGGCTTGGGTCTAAATCAACAGAAGTATTTCCATCTCCAAACTGCCATAAATAAGTTGAAGCATTTGCCGAGTAGTTTTTGAAGTTTACTTCAGGATTTACACTTAAATCTATTTTACTAGTTGCAGCAGTAAAAAATGAGGTTACTGGCTCAGGCTCTTCAATAGTAATTGGTTTTGAAATTACGCCACAACCATTTGGGTCATTCATTACTAAGTTATATTTACCTGCAGCTACATTATTAAAGGTGTGTGTGTTGGCCACTTTGCCCATTTCGGCTTGTAAGGTATCCCCAATTAAACTTTTTAAGTAAAAGTCATACTTAGCAGTAACTGTGGTACTTGCAGATGCACTACCATCTTCAAAACCGTAACAAGTTGCGTTGGTTGTAGTTTCCTCGAATGCTTTACTCAAGTGCAAAACAAAAACTGCTGCAGTATCTTGGTCATTCCAAACAATAGTGTTAGAATAATCATTCATCAAAGTAGTCATATTACCTGTTGATGTTTCTTCAAGTGTCAAGCAAATACCTTGATTTCTAAAATCTTCAATTCCTTTTAAAGCAAAAGGTAAAGTAACATTCGTGCCATTTGGATAAGCTCTAGATAAATGAATTGGAATAGAAACTCCTGAGCCGATATTAGATGGAATGTTATTGATATGAGCATCATGTCCATTCATTTTAAAAAATACGTTTGTAAAACCATTAAAGTTTTCGTATTTGTCAAAGTCAGCAGGGTAATCCATGCCTAATGTTTTGGTATCATCAAGTTCTAAATACGAAAAATCAATTACCCCATTTACCTTTGTAATTTCAGCAGTTAGTCTATTTTTAATTGCGTTGTTGGTATTGCTGCTTTTGTTAAAAACTGAGTTTCCTTCAATAGAACCAAGTTTGTCAGTTTCGTGAAATGTGAGTGTTGGGGTTCCTCCTGTAGACTCAATATAAAAGCCTTGAGCCAATCCTAAAGTTGAACCATCAGTTAAAGCTAAGAATGACCCATCATTGTTAGCTACATAAGGGTTTGCTAAATTTGTAGCCCCCATGTTAGTAAGGTTAAAAGTAACAGCAGATGGGTAGGGGTTTGATAGGCTATTATAAATGGCACCTGAACTGCTCATACTAAATCCGCTGTAATCTCCTGTTGTAACGGCACCAGTCCAAGAAATGGTATCAGGTAAGTCAAGCGCACTTCCTCCAGTTCCTAAGTAAACAAACCATCCTTCTCCTACATTCATGGCATTGGTAACATTTGTAGCGCCAACATAAGCAGAACCATTCCATCTCGAAACGGAGTTAAAAGTTGAAGTTGGATAATTTGAACCTGTGAATCCTGTGGTTACAACATCATCATTAATATTAGCTATGGTTTGGCCACTAACAGGGGCGCCTAAAAAATAAAACCAACCGGGGTTTCCTGCTGCAGACATATCAGAAACATAACGTTGAATTGTTGGTGAACCTGAAACTGAACCACTTACTTGGCCAATTGCCCCAGTTCCTGCAGATGTGGATAAGATTGTAAGGTTTCCTGTTCCACAAGCTAAATTTGCAGTTCCATTAACTGTAACAATACCCTCTACGGTTGCTCCAGAAGTTACTGTTTTGGTACCAGACCCTGAAACTATTAAATTGTAATATGCTTTATTAGAGACTGTTTGTGCTGCTCCGGAATAATTTATTGTTGAGCCAGATGAAAGGGTAGTGGTTTTTGTTGGAAAGGTTGATGTTCCACCAATACTAAGAATTCCTCCTGAAGAAACTGTTAAAGAACCGCTTCCTGCAAGCCCAAAACCATTGGTATTTAAGGTTACACCTGAAGGTATTGTAATTGCTGCCGTTGTTGAAAATGCTGAAGTAAGATTTACAGTTCCAGCTGTTTTTCCTGAAAGATTTAGAGTAAATCCCGAGCCAACAATAGACTGATTAGAAGTTCCACTTAAATTAAGTATGGCGTTAGAAAGTGTGCTAGGTGCCGTATACAAACCAAAAGTGTTAGACATAGTTCCAGTAAGGTTTATTGTTGCTGAGGTAACTACTTGAAATTGTGCCCCATCGGTCGATGAACCAGAAAACACAATTTCTTTACAGGTTAAGGTTTGCCCTTGAATAATAAAAGTTCCTGGGCTTCCGGTTGTTCCTTGCATAATTAAGGAGTCTGAAATGGTTACAGCGCCAGAACCAAATGTAACAGTAGTACCTGTAGAGACTTTAATAATTTTAGTGGAAACAAAAGCACCAAATATACCAATTGAGGTTCCTGAATTAAAAATTACTCTGTCTCCTGAAATCGGAGCTCCCGATGACCAAACAATATCAGTTACCGCATTGTTAACCCAGTAAGTTCCAACTGTAGCCACGGTAGTTTTACCAAAAGAAATTTCATTCAAGAAAAGTAAAAAGATAAATAGTAGTATTTTTTTCATAGCAAATAAATTACAAGTTTCAAAAATAAGCAATAAAAACACCTCAAAAAATATATTTACCCGTTAATTGATTAATAATATAAAAGAGCTCAGCCTTAGCTTTAAAATCAGGTTGTTGTAGGTAAAATTTTATTGAAACTGATTTTGTAAATCCGCAACCTTAAGATAATCGAGTTTTTACCAAAACACAAAAAAAAACGTTACTTCAAAACTTAAACCACCAACCGAATTATATTTGCCACGCTTATGGCAGAAAATAAACAAGACAACATCATAGATATTGATGACCTATTGCTCATTTGGAGGGCGTTTATCCGCAATTGGTATTTGTTTATTGTTTTGCCAGGCTTAGGAGGTGTGGTTGCCTACTTTTACACCCACAGACTAACCGATGTTTATCAAATTAAAAGTCAGTTGCTTTTAAAGTCTGCAGAAACCTATGACTACCAAGGGCAGATGTTTCAAAATTTAGGTTATTACGAATCTTACCAAGACATCACCAACCAAAAAAGGGTAATTTCTTCCTACGATTTAATTGAAGAAACTTTAAGAAAGCTTGACTTTGAAGTTTCTTACTATATCGTGGGCAGAATAAAAACAACAGAAGTTTATGGCTCCATGCCTTTTGATGTTGAGGTAATTAGATTGGATGGTAATTTCTACGCACAAAATTTTGAATTGAAAATATTAAACGAAAATGAGTATCAACTCAACTATTTGGTAAATGATGATGTTACTTCTCAGAAAGGGTTTTTTAATGAAAAAATCACATCACCATACTATTATCTAAACATTACAAAAAGTGCCACAGTTAATACAGCTAGCCTAAAATCCATACAAGAAATAAATTATGAGTTTCGGGTAAATTCCATAGGAAGTTTGGTTGGAAAGTACATGAGTGCTCTTACTGTGGAAAACTTGGAATATACATCCATTTTAAATTTAAGTGTTGAAGATGAAATCCCACAAAGGGGACAAGTATTTTTAGATACGTTGGCGCAAACCTACATTGATTATTCGTTGCAATCTGATTTTAACATCAATCAAAATACCTTAGATTTTATCGACAGACAAATAGGTGACATCAGGTTAATTTTAGAGGGAATAGAAAATGACTTGGAATCTTACAAGGAGCAAAAATCAATCTTAGATTTAAGTAGAGAAGAGGACCAATATTTCAAACGGTTGGTGGAATATGATGGCCAAAAAAGGCAATTGCAATTGCGGTTAAAATCTATTAATGCTTTGGAGGAGTATTTGTTGAATTCAGATAACTCAAAATTGTTGCCTCCTTCTTTATACATATTGGAAGGTGATGAATTTTTAAAATCTTCGTTAAATGAATTGTATTCTATGCAATTAGAACGCAGTGCTGAATTATTTAATTCAACAGAAACCAACTTTAATGTAGAAAAGTTGGACAAGAATATTGGGCAGCTTAAAAATAATGTTTTGACGTATGCTAATAATACAAGAAATGCTATAACCATTCAAATTGCTGATATTCAAAATGAAATAGATGATTATGAGGGGTTGATTCGTAAAGTGCCGCAATCTGAGCGTGAGCTGTTGAACATCAAACGCAAAATGCAAGTAAACGAAGAATTATATACCTTCTTACTAGAAAAACGAGCCACCACAGTTATCGCTAAAGCCAGTATTGTATCTCAAACCAAAGTGATTGAGAAAGCTAGGTCTTTTGGGGTAATAAGACCCAATAGGCAAAAAATTTCATCCTCATTTTTAGGAGCAGGTTTGTTAATAGCCGCTTTGATTGCATTTTTTAGGTCGTTTTTATTTCATAAAATTGAAAGTGTAAGAGAACTTTCCAAAGCCACTAGTTTAAGTGCCTTGGGCGGGGTTCCTTTGTTAGAGAAAATTAGTTTACAAAAAGTAACAGATTTAAGTCCAAAATCTGGTATTTCAGAATCTTTTAGGGCCATTAGAACCAATTTACAGTACCTTGGAAAATCAGATAAAAAAGGAGGCAAAGTAATTTTAATTACTTCCATCAATCCTTCTGAAGGAAAAACATTTTGCTCTTCAAACCTGGCAGTTATTCTAGCTAGGGCATCCAAAAAAGTTTTGTTAATTGACTTTGACTTACACAAGCCAAGAATGCATAAAGCATTTGGGTTAACTAATGATAAAGGGGTTTCAACTTACTTAATCGGAAAGGATTCTCTTGAAAATATTAAAATCAATTCTGATCAAGAAAATTTAGATGTGATTTTATCAGGTCCAGTGCCACCCAATGCTTCGGAGTTAGTTTTGAAGCCAGAAACATACGCCTTAATTGAGGCACAAAAAGAAAATTACGATTATGTAATTATTGATACCCCGCCGTTGGGCTTGATAAGTGATGGATTGGCTTTGTTGGAAAAATCTGATATTGGCTTGTTTGTGATGAATACCAAGTTTGCCAATAAAAGTGGTTTAAAATATTTGGAAGAGGTAATTGAAAAAACCGAACTCAAAAGCCATGCGGTAATCCTAAACGGAATCAAAATGAAAAGGTGGCGTTATTACTATGGCAAGTATGGTTATGGCTATGGTTATGGCTATGGTTATGGCTATGGTTATGGATACGGTTACGGCTACGGTAACAGTTATGGAGAACAATCCTCGGAAACTTAGACTTACCTTCCGTCACTCCGAGCCAATCTTTGATTGGCTAAAGAGTCTCTAAAATTGAAACCCAATTTTTTACTTAATAAATTAATAGAACTCAAAAAAGAGACTCCCTTCCTGCTTGGTCAGGCGGGTATCATCTCACGTTCGTTCAATTCGGAATGACGTAAACCTTTTACCTTCCGTCACTCCGAGGCATTTGCAAA
>Ga0222664_1000419_pt1 | contig 25695 bp, 21 predicted proteins | sample AntAcemetagen604_FD_181147 | JGI IMG/M metagenome (GOLD analysis project Ga0222664, IMG submission 181147) | Saline water microbial communities from Ace Lake, Antarctica - #604 | ecosystem: Environmental > Aquatic > Non-marine Saline and Alkaline > Saline | place: Antarctica: Ace Lake... | reverse complement strand
ACCTCAACACCTCAACACCTCAACACCTCAACACCTCAACACCTCAACACCTCAACACCTCAACACCTCAACACCTCAACACCTCAACACCTCAACACCTCAACACCTCAACACCTCAACACCTCAAATAAATAATATTCTTAAGAAAAAGGCAAAAGGCAGAACGCAGAAGACAGAGTTCAAGTAATATCATTGTTATATATTGCGTTTAAATTTATGGTGTCGTAATATGACACTATGAAATTGAGTTCCAAACATCGGAAAACGTTACTAGCGATCTTTGATAATCCGGTAAGATCTGATGTGGAATGGGAAAAAATCGAATCCTTGTTTTCTGCCTTGGGTGGAGATCTCAGTGAAGGACGAGGATCCAGGATTCGAGTTGTGTTGAACGATGTGCGGGCGGTTTTTCATCGCCCACATCCTCAGAAAGAGACAGATAAAGGTGCACTCAAGTCTGTTCGAAGATTTTTAAAGGAAGCTGGAATTATACCATCTAAAATGTAGCAATTATGTTAAAGTATAAAGGATATCACGGGAAAGTTGAGTTTGATGAAGAAGCCGGTCTTTTTCATGGCGAGGTTGTGGATTTACGAGATGTAATTACATTTCAAGGGAAAAGTGTTGACGAATTGGAACAAGCCTTTCGCGATTCCATTGATGATTATTTGGAATTTTGTGAGCAGCGAGACGAGGAGCCGGACAAACCTTTTTCTGGTCGCCTGATGCTTCGACTCCCAACAGAGATTCATCGTAAGGTATATGTTCGGGCAAAGAAAGAAGGGAAAAGTCTGAATGAGTACATTTCTGAAAAACTATCCCTGGTAAATTAACAAGCGGTACGTACAATCGGTACTTGAGTAGTTGCACGATAGTATTTTTCCAGCCCTGCCGCACAACCACCAGACTGTGTTGATTAAAGGTATCGAACAAGCTCAAATTGTTGAAGATGCAACCAGGCTTGATAATGTCCGGGAAGCTTTGCAAAGAGAAGATTTGAAATCAGCTTCACGCTACGGAAGTATCTATAAACTCGAGCCCATTATTCAATAAAAGTTTCGTTGCCTTGATGAAAGGGGCAAAAAGATTGGAAAACTTTATCGAAGGTCGTCGACAGTTACATAACGTGGCCATCATGCAACCGAGTTAGTGTTGGTTGCTTGATTTTTGTGTAAGTTGCTTCGCTGCATATGCTTGAGCCGTTATTTAGCCCAACGGCTTTTGCGAACCTTCCTGACCCATGAACTACTATCCTGCATCTCTTCTCGATCTTTCCACATACCAAAAAATGAACTATCAAGAATTGATTTATTTTTTGATGAGTTGGAATCAACTGGTTGTTGGATATACTTTTGGGAGAGATAATCAAGCTTCGCAGGCAGAACGCAGAACGCAGAAGGCAAAAGCAGAAGGTTTATGCAAAACAACCAACCGGCATTGAATTAGTTGGCGGGTCAAGAGAATGGGATGCACGTGAAAAGCACAAATTAATACCGGCCAAAACTTCGTGCTGGGACTGCCGGTGGCGGACCCTTTAATTTGTGCCACGTGCAGCCCATGAACGACCGCCAAGTAATTCGAAGCCTTGATTTTTTGGTTACTTTTGTATCAAGACAAAAGTAACAAGACTGATTTAGAAGAAAGAACTCAATAAACATATGACGTGTTAACGTATACCGTGATAACGTATAATGAATTTACAATACAATATTCACCATCAATTGTTTATTTTTAAAAAAAACCAAACATCAATTCAAAAATTAAAGATGGTTATCATACTCATGGGTGTCTCCGGATGTGGAAAGAGCACCATAGGTGAGTTACTCTCAAAAGAGCTGAACCTCCCCTTTTACGATGCAGATGATTTTCATCCCAAATCAAATGTGGAAAAAATGAAACGGGGTGAAGCGCTCAATGATACTGACAGAGCCCCATGGTTGACTCTTTTGGCTCATAAGATAACCGAATGGAATCAAAATGACGGCGCCGTTCTTGCCTGTTCTGCCCTGAAACAGAGCTACAGAGAGCAACTTAACCCGCCTGTTAACGGCAACCATCAACAGGAAAAAGAAAAAAATGTGCTTTTTATCTATTTAAAAGGGTCTAAAGAGGTAATTTCCGGCAGACTCTCGTCAAGGGAGGGGCACTATATGCCACCCAAGCTACTGGATTCTCAATTCAATGACCTGGAAGAACCTACGGATGCCCTGACTGTCAACATAGATCAAAATCCGACAGCTATTTTTAATGAGATTCAAACAAAATTGAATACATACAACGGGCACGCTGCACGTCAATAATCATGAATGATAAAACAATGAGTAAAAGTCAATTAGGTGTATACGGACTGGGTGTGATGGGGCGAAATTTGGCTCTTAATTTCGAAGAGAATGGATATCACGTTTCGCTCTATAATCGCAATGCGCCGGGTGAACAGTATGTTGTAGATGAATTCCTGGCTTTTGAAGGAGTGGGTAAACAATTCAAAGGAAACTCTACTGTGGAAACATTTGTAGAATCTATCGAAAGCCCACGCAAGATATTGATGATGGTGAAAGCAGGTGATCCGGTGGATATGGTTATAAACGAGTTAACCCCCCATTTAGATGAGGGTGATATCCTCATTGATGGTGGTAATTCAAATTATGGTGATACGAACAGACGTGTGGACGCCTTAAAAGAAAAGGGAATTCTTTTTGTGGGCATGGGTGTATCCGGTGGTGAAGATGGAGCCAGAAACGGGCCCTCTTTAATGCCGGGAGGTAATAAAGAGGCTTGGCCGCATCTTCGTGAGATGCTTGAATCCATCTCTGCAAAAGCTTTTGACGGCTCTCCCTGTTGTGCGTGGATTGGGAATCAGGGGGCCGGACACTTTATCAAGATGGTCCACAATGGAATCGAATATGCAGATATGCAGATCATTTCTGAAGCCTATCACTTTATGAAAGTGATTCTCGGAATGAACTCTCAGAAAATGGCTGATACATTTTCAGATTGGTGTGATACGGAACTGGATAGTTATCTGATTGAAATTACAGCTGATATTTTAAAAGTAAAGGATGATCAGGGAGGTCCATTAGTTGATAAGATTTTAGACTCTGCCGGACAAAAAGGTACCGGGAAATGGACGGCTGTCACAGCTTTGGAACAGGGTGTTCCACTGCCTGTAATTACTCAGGCTGTCTACTCTCGCTTTTTTTCATCCCTGACAGATTTACGGAGACAATTTTCCAATAAGATCTCCTCCCCAGTTTTGGTTTCAAATCGGGATCGTGCCTTGTTGCTTCATTCACTCGCTCAGGCTCTTTTTGCTTCCCGTATGGTAGCCTATGCAGAAGGGTTTTATCTGATTACCAATACAAGTAAAGAGTTTGAATGGGGTATTGATCCTGCTTCCGCAGCGCGCATTTGGCAAGGGGGATGCATCATCCGATCTGATCTGTTGAATGAGATTGAAAAGGCCTATACCGAGGAGATCACTCTGGAACATCTTTTTCTTTCAAATTTTTATACCACATCGTTCAGAAAATTGGTAAGCGGATGGCGTAAAATAGTTTCAACTGCCGTTAATGAGGGGCTACCACTGCCCGCAATGAGTGCCGCTTTGGCACAATTTGACACGCTGCGGTCTGAAAAGCTTCCTGCAAATTTGATCCAGGCTCAACGCGACTATTTCGGAGCTCATACTTATGAACGGGTTGATCGTCTCAAAGGAAAGTTCTTTCACACCGATTGGGCCGACAAGCTCCCAAAATAACTCGGTCTTATACAGAAGTTTTGAGAAGAGGGGCAAAATGCAAGATTTACTTGGTTCGTTTTTGGCAATTGATAAACAACGTACGGGTATTATTTTGGAATATTAATCGTTATTATGACTCAATTGTCATTTATCAATAATTATGGAAACCATACTTATACAAATCAATCATCAGAAAGCGTATAAGCTTCTAAATAGGCTGGAACAGCAGCAATTGATTCGGGTATTAAAGAAAAATATTCCGACTGAAGGCAATCTATCTGAAAAATACGCCGGCAAACTATCACCGAAGACGACCGATCGATTGCAGGAACATCTAATTAAAAGCCGTAACGAATGGCAGAACCGTACTATCTGATCGACAGCAATGCGGTTATTGACTATCTCGGTAATCGGTTTACTACAACCGGAATGGCCTTTATGAATGACGTGATTGACGCCATTGCCAATGTCTCTGTCATAACCAAGATGGAAGTTTTAGGTTTTGATGCTCCTGAAGATGATTATAAACTACTTACTGAATTCATGAATGATGCCGTTGTGCTCTACCTAACTGAAGAAATTGTTCAAGAGAGTATTGCTATTCGAAAAGAGCACGCCATCAAACTACCCGATGCAATCATTGCCGCTACGTCAATTGTTTACCAAATGGAACTAATCACACGAAATAGTTCTGATTTTAAGAACATTCGTTCTCTCAAGGTAGTAAATCCACATCTTTTATAAGATCATTCAAATTTACATCAAACTTATCCGTAGCATTATATATAAACCACTCAAAACCTCCGAGTTAGTAGATGTTCATCAGGTCCTATACGCTTCCCCCACCCCCTTACTAGGGAAATAAACTACCGCATCAGTTTTTTATACTGAATACGGGTCGGTTGATCTTCACTAATACCGAGACGTTTTCGGCGACTTTCTTCGTATTCCTGATAATTTCCTTCAAACCAGTGAACCTGACTGTTCCCTTCAAATGCAAGTATGTGAGTGGCTACCCTGTCCAGGAACCATCTATCGTGAGATATCACAACCACACAACCTGCAAATTCAAGCATCGCCTCCTCCAAAGCCCGCAATGTATTGATATCCAAATCATTGGTAGGCTCATCCAACAGCAACACATTGGCGCCCTGTTTTAACATTTTCGCCAGATGCACTCTGTTGCGTTCACCACCGGATATTTCATTGACCTTTTTCTGCTGATCACTGCCGCTAAAATTAAACTTTGCAACATAAGCCCGCGAATTCACCTCCCGGCTGCCCAGTTTCAGGAGTTCTTGTCCACCCGAAATCTCTTCCCATATTGTCTTTGATGAATCAAGTGGCCGTTTTTGATCCACATATCCCAGCTCTACCGTATCGCCTAACGCAATCGATCCTTTCCACGGCTCCTCTTCGCCGGTGATCATTCTAAAAAGGGTTGTTTTCCCTGCACCATTAGGTCCTATGACACCCACAATACCCCCAGGTGGCAATCTGAAATTCATATTTTCAACAAGAAGCTTGTCGTCATACCCTTTTGATACATTTTCAGCTACAATCACTTTGTCGCCCAATCGGGGTCCGGCCGGAATAAAGATCTCCATATCATCCCGTCTCTTCTGATAATCTTCAGTAAGCATCTCTTCATAGGCATTAATCCTGGCTTTACTTTTGGCCCGTCGTCCTTTTGGATTTTGCCGGATCCACTCCAGCTCCTGCTCCAATGTTTTTTGTCTTCTCGACTCCTGTTTCTCCTCCTGTTTGAGCCGGGCACTTTTCTGTTCCAGCCATGAGGTATAATTTCCTTTAAACGGGATTCCTTCCCCTCTGTCAAGCTCCAATATCCAGCCGGCTACGTTATCCAGAAAATAACGATCGTGGGTTACAGCGATCACTGTGCCCTCGTAACGCGCTAAATGTTGTTCAAGCCAGCCGACAGACTCTGCATCCAGATGGTTGGTCGGTTCATCTAATAAAAGAACATCCGGTGCCTTGAGCAGAAGCCTGCAGAGCGCCACCCTCCTTCGTTCACCACCTGAGAGTACTGAAATTTGAGTATCTCCCGGTGGACATCGGAGTGCATCCATCGCCTGCTCCAATTTTGAGTCGATATCCCAGGCACCGATTCGGTCAATTTCATCCTGCAATTTTGCCTGTTTTGCAATTAAGGCGTCAAAATCAGCGTCAGGGTCACTAAACCCTTCATTGACGGCCTCATACTGCTTGATCAGGTTCATTGTCTCTTCCACACCTTCGCGGACAATGTCTATTACCTTTTTAGAGTCGTCCAGTTTAGGCTCTTGAGACAAATAACCGAATGTGATCCCTTTTTGTCTGGATATATCTCCCAGGAAATCCGTGTCTTCACCGGCGATGATCCGAAGCAATGTACTTTTACCGGCTCCATTGAGACCTAAGACGCCAATTTTGGCTCCATGATAAAAGGAGAGATAGATATCTTTTAATACGGTTTTGTTGGGTTTATAAATTTTACTGACCCCAACCATTGAAAAAATTATTTTTTGATCACTCAACTTCTATTCACCCTTTTAATTTGATTTTAATTCTAAACAATTTCACTTTTTTTGATGAGGGTACAAGATACAAATCAATCTGCCAAATCTGTTGGGATAAATTGATCCATCATTTTTTGGCGAAGTTTGTCTGCCAGTTCCTTTCGTTCATTCGCTTTTACCGGCTCTTCACTAAAGACAATTTTACAGTCGATGCGACGGTTTTTAGACATCATAAAAACATGGTCTGGAAATGAGTGTCTGGCACCAAAAAAACAGACACTATCGGTTGCATCCAAATCTTTATCAGACGTTCTATAATGAATAGATGCAACATGAACCTCCATATTCTGAGTCGCCGGATATTCCAAAAGTGATGCTTTAAATGGCAGAATTGTTTTGCCATCGGTTGATGTTCCTTCCGGAAAAATAACAATACCCTGAAACGGATTTAAACTTTCAGTCAGTATTTTATTCACCCTCACAACATCGGCCTTTTTACTTCTGTCGATAAATATGACACCCATCATATAGACCAAAAAACCCAATACCGGCCAGCTTCGAACCTCTTTTTTGGCTACAAATGTGCAATTCAAATAGAAATAGAGTGGAACAATGTCCAGATAACTTAAATGGTTACAAACGAGGATGAAGGGCGCTTTGGGTGGATTCCCTTCGCACTTCACATGGATGTTAAAGATTTGGGATGACCCCTTTGCCCAAATTTTCATATGCCTGTTTCTGAGGGGTTCGTACGGATACCCGAATATCTTGAGGGGGATAAGGAGTATCATATAAATCAGGCAACTGGAGAGTGTGAAAATTACAAATGCGACTATTTTGATACTTCCTTTAAATGCATTCATTCTCTATCCAAAAAACATTTTTTTTGTTCGTTCTGTAATAGATTCAACGTCGAGTAGGATAAAAAAATGAATCAGGCCTAATTTGGAATCAAAAGCAGGTTCACTACATATTTTGGTGCCCACATCCAGATAATTTTGTAATAGTGGCGGAATAATAATCTCTTCTGAATTAAAAGTACCATTTTCTATGGTTAGTTTGTATTCCGGCCTGACTCGTACGGTATAATTCTTTTGATGAAAATCATTTTGAACCAGATATTGATAGGTTTGCAGTGCGGCTTTTTGATCCCTTTCGTTTACTGCAGCATAGCCAAAAAGATAACGGAGATTATAAAATCTCAAATAACCGGCTAACCCTTTCCAGAGGAGGTAAAGAACTCGTCCGCTTCGATGATCAGGATCGATACAAGCTCTGCCCACTTCGAATGATTGTTTAAGCACGGATTCGGGCAGATCTTCCAGGATAAATCGGTTATTGGAGACAAATCCATGTCCGGCCATCGCCTGATCATACGATTGCAATCGATAGGTTCCTATGATGTTGTCTGTCTCTTTTTCAATGACAAGCAGATGATGAGACTGATCATCATAGCGGTCTTTGTCTTTTTTTCCATCAAATTGAAAATTACGACCCAGTTCCTTAGAAAAGATCTTATACCTTAACTCTAATGCTTCCTCTATTTGCCGGGTTGTTTGAGCAATTTCAACTCTATACTTATGATTTTCAACATCATTGAGAATCGTGCTTTCACTTATCAAAATAGTTCACTGATTACGTTATTCTTTATTCGTCTGCATCGTATTCATCGAGTGCTTGATCTAAGACATAGTAGAATGAATGACGTTAAATAAATATGCAAGTAAATGCAATTTGATCTATTTGAAAATAATACGATATTTTTTTTTGGTTTTAATCACCACTTGCCTTATTTAGTACCACATTTTACCCTTCAAACTAATTGTTAAGTGGATACAGATCAGAGAAATCCAAGCCTGCTCAGGGATGTTAATCTCTATGTGATATTTGGAATTACATTAACATCGATCATGGGTGTTTCCAGTATTGCGCCTGCACTGCCTTCTATTGCAAGAAGTTTAGATGTATCTGCTGATCAAATTGGGTTATTAATCACCTTTTTTACGATACCCGGGATTATTTTCACTCCCATTTTAGGAATATTGGCTGATCGGTATGGAAGAAGAAGAATTTTAATTCCCTCCCTCTTTCTGTTTGGTATTGCAGGTACTGCTTGTGCCTTCTCAGATACGTTTGAGCAGTTATTGACCTTCCGATTTCTTCAGGGATTGGGCAGTGCTTCATTGGGTGTCATCAATCTTACCCTTTTAGGGGATCTCTACAATGAAAAAGACCGTGTTACAGCATTAGGATATAATGGTGGAGTATTAAGTGTAGGAACGGCTATTTATCCGGCTATTGGGGGTGCATTGGCAATCGTGGGGTGGAATTATCCTTTTTATCTGACTCTTTTTGCTATCCCTGTCGGAATCTTTGCTGCTGTAACCCTAAAAAAAGTAACCCTCGACAGATCCTTAAATCTTGGCAACTATTTTAATCAGATCTTAATCGCTGTAAAATCGAGATTTGTGATTGGCCTGTTTATTTCGATGTTCCTGACATTTTTTATGCTCTATGGTGCATACATAACCTTTTTTACCATCTTATTGGATGAAAGATTTGCATTAAGTGCACTGTCCATTGGCCTGCTTTTATCCAGTTCATCATTAATAACCGCAGTAACATCGTCTCAGCTGGGTAAATTAGCCCAACGATTCACTGAAAAAAATCTAATTCTTACCGCTTCCATTCTCTATGGTATATTTTTTGTATCCATACCATCCATATCAAATGTCTGGATGTTTTTACTACCGGTGTCGATTTTTGGAGTTGCACAGGGAATTAATATTCCAAGCATACTAAATTTAATAACCGGTTATGCTGCGAAAGAATATAGAGCAGCTTTTCTCTCAATTAACTGGATGATTATGAGAGTCGGGCAAGCATTGGGGCCATATCTTCTGGGTATTGTCTATCTCTACTACGGCATAAATGGTACTTTTTATATGACCACAATCGTATCGCTGCTTTTTGTCCTGGTCGTTTTGTTGATGATCAAACCGGGGCCGGCAACCGCTGAATAGAACTAGTTTTTTCGGTTTGATATCAGTCAATCATCAAACCGAAACCCATTGCAAAGCCGAAACCCAACGAGATATGAATTTAATGGGATCCATTGTAAAGCAGGGCATCCCATTCGATTCAATTTGAATAGCATTAGGAGCAGTGCTTTACCAGCGTAGTAGATTGACCTTTGTGATATCCACAGAGAGGTTATTTCTAAAAATCGCAAGAATAATGGCGAGTCCGATCACAGCCTCTGCTGCAGCAACCGCCAATGAGAAAAAGACCAGAATTTGGCCTGTTACATCTCCATGATATGCGCTAAATGAAATGAGTGTAAGATTCACGGCATTAAGCATCAGTTCAACACACATAAAAACAACGATCGCATTTCTCCGGATTAACACACCGATCAGACCTATCGTAAAAAGAACAGCACTCAGTGCCAGATACCAGTCAATTCCTATCATTTCTTAATCTCCCCTTTACGTTTAACTTTGTATTGAGCAACCATGATAGCACCGACAACCGCGGCAGTTAGCAAGATAGCTGTCATCTCAAAAACGAACAGATACTCAGTATATAGTGCATCACCTAAGGCTTCTACTGTTCCGGCAAAAAGCATCTCTTCCGAGATTTCAGGGAGCAAATTGGTTATCCCGCCCAAGCTGTAAAGGATTTGGCCAAATATCACCACACCCAATAAAAAAGCGATCACATATTTTATCCTGAGTTTATCAAATAAGTTTTCCTCTTCTTCTACATTCAAGAGCATGATTACAAAAAGAAAGAGAACCATGATCGCACCGGCATAGACCAGTACTTGTATTAAAGCAAGAAATTGAGCCTGAAGTAATAGATAGAGCCCGGCGACAGACATCAGGTTCATAACAAGCAATAGCGCACTATTTACTGTGTTTTTTGACAAAACCATTCCCAGGGCTGAAGCGATAGCCATGACAGATAGCAGAACAAACGCGTATATTTCCATTTTCTATAGTTAGTTGAACGGCTTCTAAGGTACCCAAATTTAAAAATGGCTTCAAGCATTTTGATCACCTTTTTAGAAATAATCTGTAAATGTTTACATCAGGTATCATAAAATCCATGCTATTGACGTTTTTTCACAATTAATTAGAGAGAGTTAGTGAAAAAATGGATACTTTTTGAACATAATAAAGTCAAACCATTAATTTTCAATCAAAATTAGCAGACTATCTATGAGTTCAACGATTAACATGCAGAAATTAGGCGAAAAAATTGAAAGCAGCAGCGCCTTCATCGAAGATATTTATACTGAGTTGGATAAAGTGATTGTAGGTCAACGCTACATGATTGATCGTCTCTTAATTGGGTTGCTTGCTGATGGACATGTACTGCTTGAAGGGGTACCCGGATTGGCAAAAACTCTGACTGTATCCTCTTTAGCGGATGTGATCAGTACCGATTTTCAACGAATTCAATTTACTCCGGATCTGTTGCCTGCCGACCTCATCGGTACATTGATCTACAATCAGAAGAATATGGAGTTCACCGTAAAAAAAGGGCCCATCTTTTCAAATATTGTCCTTGCTGATGAGATCAACCGTTCACCGGCTAAGGTGCAGAGTGCCCTATTGGAAGCGATGCAGGAGAGACAGGTAACCATTGGTGAGGAAACATTTAAACTGGACAAACCATTTTTGGTACTCGCAACTCAAAACCCGGTAGAACAAGAGGGGACCTATTCACTGCCTGAAGCTCAAGTGGATCGTTTCATGTTGAAACTGAAGATTGGATATCCATCTAAAAGTGAAGAGCTTAAGATCATGCGTTTGATGGCTAAAACCGGTGAAAAGACAAAACTTAAAGCGGTTGTTACCACCAAGAAAATATTAGCTGCCAGGGATGTTATCAATGAAATATATACGGATGAAAAGGTTGAGAAATATATTGTCGACCTGGTCTTTTCAACCAGAAATCCTGAAGATTATAATCTGAATGAGTTAAAAGGTCTGATCTCATTTGGAGCCTCTCCCAGAGCGTCTATCAATTTGAATCTGGCTGCTCGTGCACATGCATTTATGCAGCATAGAGCTTACGTGACGCCGGAGGATGTACGTTTTATCGCAATGGATGTATTGAGACATCGCATCATACCCACATTTGAAGCGGAAGCGGAAGATGTTACACCGGAAGATATGATTACAAAAATTCTCTCTACGGTTCCTGTACCGTAACGGCACAAAAGGTAATGACAAAAAAAAAGCTCCCTATTACGGGAGCTTTTTTAATATTATCAGTCAGAGACTTTTCCGATTTAGAGTTATTTACTCTTTTCCTCTTTGTCCTCTTCCTTGTCATCCTTCTTAGCCTTGGACTCTTCTTTCTCTTCGTCCTTCTTAGCTTTGGACTCTTCTTCCTTGTCATCCTTCTTGGCCTTGGACTCCTCTTCCTTGTCATCCTTCTTGGCCTTGGACTCTTCTTCCTTGTCATCCTTCTTAGCCTTGGACTCTTCTTCCTTGTCATCCTTCTTGGCCTTGGACTCTTCTTCCTTGTCATCCTTCTTGGCCTTGGACTCTTCTTCCTTGTCATCCTTCTTGGCCTTGGACTCTTCTTTCTCTTCGTCCTTCTTAGCTTTGGATTCCTTTTTCTCTTTTTCAGCCAATTTAGCGGCTAATCCGGATACTTCTCCCAATGTAGGAGTTCCTGTCTCAACAGAATCAGCCTTCTTGGGTTTACTAGCTACTTTTTTAGGTCTTTTAACATCATCTTCATTTTGAGAGATTTCGATGGTTTTGCTTGGTTCATCAAACTCGACGACCAATCCACCCACTTTATCTCCCTCTTTAAAGGATGCTTTCAGATCTTCCACAGGTTCTGCCAGTTTATCGGCCGGCAAAAATGCGTCAACACCCAGAGCCAGTTTCACAAACATTCCCTTATCGGTAATTTTGGAAACCTTTCCTTCAACTTTTGAACCCGGACCATACTCCTCAGCATATTTTTCCCAAGGGTTGTCATCAACTTGTTTATGACCCAATGTAATACGACGGTTGTCGAAGTCAACAGCCAATATCACGATATCGATCTCCTGCCCTTTGTCGACTACTTCATTTGGATGTTCCACTTTTTCAGTCCAGCTGAGATCTGAAACGTGAATCAGTCCATCAATACCGGGCTCCAGTTCAACGAATACTCCAAAGTTTGTCAGGTTTCTGATTTCACCTTTATGCATAGATCCAATTGGATATCTTTCCAGCAGATCTTCCCATGGATCTTTTTCCAGTTGTTTAACACCCAGAGAGATTTTCTTCTCTTCTTCATTGATGTTTAAAACAACACACTCAATAATGTCATCTTTTTGAACAAGTTGAGAAGGGTGTTTGATATGCTGTGTCCAACTCATTTCACTGATATGGATCAATCCTTCGACCCCTTTCTCCAGTTCAATAAATGCTCCGTAGTCTGCAATAGAAACTACTCGTCCCTGTACACGAATATCTTCGGGATATTTCTCGAAGATATTTTCCCATGGGTGAGGTTGCAGTTGTTTAAGGCCTAATGAGACTCGTTTTGACTTCTCATCAAAGTCGATAACAGCCACATTCATCTTCTGATCCAGTTTAACAATCTCTTCCGGATGATCCACACGTCCCCATGAAAGGTCTGTAATGTGAAGAAGTCCGTCAACACCACCAAGATCAATAAAGACTCCAAAGTCGGTGATATTTTTCACAATACCTTCCAGGACTTGTCCTGCTTCAATCGTCTCAAGAATTTCCTGACGCTGATCTTCAAGATCTGATTCGATTAGGGCTCTGTGAGATACAACAACATTCTCAGCTTGCATATTCAATTTAACAACCTGGAATTCCATTGTTTTGCCCACATAGGCATCAAAGTCGCGAACCGGACGTACATCAATCTGAGATCCGGGAAGGAATGCATCAATACCGAATACATCAACAACCATACCCCCTTTAATTCTGCGTTGAATAAATCCTTCGATCACTTCTCCGGTTTCATACGCTTTTTCAAGATTTTCCCAGGCTTGAAGGATATCTGCTTTCTTGCGTGAGAGGATCAACTGTCCTTCTCTGTCTTCTACTTTATCCAGGAAAACTTCAACTTCGTCTCCCGGTTGTAGATTAGCGACTACTTTATTTGAGAATTCGTTGACCGGTACAATACCTTCTGATTTAAATCCGATATCAACGATCACATATTTTTCATCAACCGAAACCACAATTCCGGTTACAATCTCTTTTTCTTCAATTTTACTCAGGGTATTTTCATACATCCCTGCCAATTCATGAAATTCTTCATCGGTGTAGTCGTCTGATGCAGCTTGAAGCTGATCAAATGTGTAGGTTTCCCCCTCCACATCACCGGAAAATGAAGGAATATAGGTCTCTTCAACAGTTTCTGTTTCTTCTACTTCCTCTTCAGTTGTTTCTTCTGCTGCAACGTCGTCTGCGGTTGCTTCTTCTGCTGCAACGTCGTCTTCAGCTTCTGCTTCAGCTTCTGCTTCAGCTACAACTTCGTCTTCAGTTATCTCTTCCTCTTGATTTTCAGTGTTGTCTACTACTTTTTCCTCTTCTGCAGTCACTTCTTTTTTCACTTCTTCAGCTGTTGTTTCTTCTTTCGAATCAGCCACTTCCGTTACTTCTGCGTTATCGGATTCTTTATTTACGTTTTCAGTCATTTAGGTTACCTGTTAAATACAGCCACATTTCGGCTCTCGAAATGTAGGATTTAGTTTATGTTATAGTTTAAGTCTGTTACGAATGATCTCGATGATCTCTACTGTTTGTTCTTCAAATGTTTTTCCTGTGGTATCGATTAAGATGGCATCTTCTGCCATAACCAACGGGTCAGCACTTCTGGTACTGTCCTGATGGTCCCGGATCTCAAGATTTTCTTTCACATCTTCAAGTGTGACTGATGAATCTTTATCAGTCATCTCTTTATATCTGCGTTGAGCGCGTTCTTCAATGGATGCATCCATGTAGAATTTTAGCTCAGCATCCGGGAAAACAGCCGTTCCCAAATCTCTTCCGTCAGCAATAAAAAGATCCGTCTTCACAAGATCTCTCATGTATCGATTCACAAATTTTCTGATTTCAGGAACGGATGCAACATCACTCACGTGTGCGGCTATCTGCTGTTTCCTGATCTCATCAGTGATATCATTACTATTCACTTCTACATAGAATGTTTCATCTTTGTAGTGTGTCTGCATTGTGATATCACTCAACATATCAAAGAACGTCTCCATTTTAACCTTCCCGGACTCAATCCAAACGTATGTCAGAGCCCTGTATAGCGCCCCTGAATCCAAAAACTGAATACCCAACTTTCGGGCAATCGCTCTGGCGGTTGAACTTTTTCCGGAACCGGCCGGACCATCAATTACTATGATCATAACAGAGAACAGTTAAATTAAATTTTTTAAGCGTAAGATTCAATCTATTCTTGTAAGTTGAATAGAGAAGCGTTAATTTTACAATTCTGTAGAAGATAAGAACTATTTAAGTACTAACACTCAATAATCCATTTTTGTAATGCCACAGCATAAGTCAGCCATTAAAAGAGTGCGCCAGAATAAAAAGCGCAAAGATCGTAACAAGAACAAACGATCGAAATTAAAAACACTTATAAGAGGTGTACTTACTGAAACCGATAAAAAAGCTGCTGAAGAGAAGTTAAAAGCTGCGGTCAGTTATATCGATAAAGCGAGTAACAAAGGTATTATTCATAAGAACAATGCCGCCAGAAAGAAAGCACAGCTTACTACACACGTTAATAAACTCTGATTCATTGTCTAAAGCCTTTCTCATTATCATCGACGGATTCGGCATTGCAGTGAATCCTGAAGTCAGTGCCATTGAAAAGGCAAAGATGCCTACCTACAAATCTCTGATTCAAAATTATCCACATTCTACTCTTACTGCAAGCGGTGAGGATGTGGGCTTACCGGTCGGACAGTTTGGGAATTCTGAGGTGGGTCATCTGAATATTGGAGCCGGTCGAATTGTTTGGCAGGAGCTCTCCAGAATAAACAAATCTATTCGCGAAGGCGATTTTTTTGACAACCCGGTACTCGTTGACGCGTTTCAAAAAGCGAAAAAGTCGGGTAAAATTCACTTTATGGGCCTCTTTTCGGATGGAGGTGTTCACAGTCATAACAATCATCTCTACGCCCTGCTTGAGATGGCTAAAAAGTTTAAGATTCCAAATGCATATGTTCACGCATTTACCGACGGGAGGGATACCTCTCCTCATGGTGGACGGGATTACCTGAAAGAGTTTGAAAATAAATCCCGTGAATTAGGTGTCGGAACCATGGCATCTGTCATTGGTCGATATTTTGTTATGGATCGGGATCACCGCTGGGAACGAACCCAATTGGCTTACGATCTATTGGTTCATGGAAAAGGTACAGAAGTAAAAAGTGCCGTTGACGCCTTTGATCAAAGCTATAAAAATGGCACTACAGATGAATTCATAAATCCCTATCTCATTCAAACCGAAAAAAATAGCCGCATTGGGAAGGACGATGTCGTTATTTACTTTAATATTCGGGGCGACCGTGCCAGACAGATTACAAAAGCTCTGTTTCAAATTGGGGATCTGCCGTTTCCAACAGAAGCATTAGATCTGCATTATGTTACGTTCACCTCTTATGATGAAACGTTTGATCCATTTGTAAAAGTAGCTTATCCACCGGTACGGCTCGATAATACATTGGGCGAGTATCTATCTAAGAACGGTTTGAAACAGCTTCGAATAGCTGAAACGGAGAAATATCCGCATGTAACCTACTTTTTTAATGGCGGTGAAGAGACACCGAATGAGGGCGAAGAGAGAATAATGATTCAGAGCCCCAAAGTTGCTACATACGATTTAAAGCCCGAAATGAGTGCAAATGAGGTTACTTCCACAGTAATAGATAATCTGAATAACGATGTTGATATGATTATTCTCAATTATGCAAATCCGGATATGGTTGGGCATACAGGAGTCATGGAAGCAGCTGTAAAAGCACTGGAAACGATAGATGATCAACTGAAGAAGTTAATTCCTGCTGCCAGAGAAGCCGGATATGAACTCCTTATCATTTCAGATCACGGTAATTCGGACTGCTTGATTCAACCTGATGGCACTCCACATACGGCACATACAACAGCAGATGTACCCGCAATACTGGTCACAGATCGCAAGGTTAAACTCCGAAATGGAAAACTTGCAGACGTGGCTCCCACCTTGTTAAAATTAATTGGCTTAAATAAGCCTAATGAAATGTCAGGAACCTCACTTTTTTAATTTTTTACACTGTTCTGACGGTTAATTCATTAGAATCTACTATTAAGCTTGCATTTACTTTTTCACCATACTACTTTCGATAGTGAATGAACTAAAAATTCACATTACTCGTTAAGCATACAAACGAAACAAATCTAAATTTTCAGGTCCCGATATGGAGGGTAATTTTTCAAGTAAAGTTAGAGACGTTATACAGTTTAGCCGTGAAGAAGCTTTACGGCTTGGTCACGATTACATTGGAACAGAGCATCTGATCCTTGGAATTGTTCGGCTGGGTGACGGGGTTGCCATCAGAATTTTAAAAAATCTGGATTGTGATCTCTTTAAACTGAAAAAAACGATTGAAGATACGGTTCGTGGAACAGGTGGTACGGTCACAGTTGGCAATATACCCCTGACAAAACAAGCTGAAAAAGTTTTACGAATTACTTACCTCGAAGCAAAACTTTACAAAAGTGATACCATCGGTACGGAGCATCTTCTGCTCTCATTGCTACGAGATGAAGAGAACATTGCCGCTCAAATACTGCAGCAGTTTAATGTGTCGTACGACTCCGTTCGAGAGGAACTTGATATGATTATCTCCGGAAACACACGAGATGTGGATCGTATTGATACACGTTCTGCTACAGCAGGTCCGGATTCACCTCCCTCTAAAGGTTCACAATCACCAGGAAGTGGCAGAGATAAAAAAATGGAAAAATCTAAAACACCGGTTCTCGACAATTTTGGTCGGGATCTGACTCAATTAGCCGAAGATGGCAAATTGGACCCTATCATTGGAAGGGAAAAAGAAATTGAACGGGTAGCTCAGGTTTTGAGCAGAAGAAAGAAAAACAATCCGGTATTAATTGGCGAACCGGGAGTTGGAAAAACAGCTATCGCGGAAGGACTCGCTTCAAGAATCATAGACAGAAAGGTCTCCAGAGTTCTTTATGATAAGAGAGTGATTGCACTCGATTTGGCAGCTTTGGTAGCAGGCACAAAATATCGCGGTCAGTTTGAGGAAAGAATGAAAGCGGTGATGAGTGAACTTGAAAAAACAGATAACGTGATTCTGTTTATAGATGAGTTACACACAATTGTAGGAGCAGGAGGTGCAAGTGGTTCATTGGATGCATCAAACATGCTGAAACCGGCATTGGCTCGGGGTGAAGTTCAAGCCATTGGCGCCACTACATTAAACGAATATCGGCAATTTATTGAGAAAGACGGGGCATTGGAACGCCGTTTTCAAAAAATCATGGTTGAGCCAACCACAACCGATGAGACGTTGGAGATTTTGAACCAGATTAAAGGGAAATATGAGAAGCATCACAGCGTCCGATATTCAGCAGACGCATTGCAGGCTTGTGTTACACTTACAGACAGATATGTTACAGACCACTTTTTACCCGACAAAGCGATTGATGCATTGGATGAAGTGGGTGCAAGAGTGCATTTGTCAAATATCACCGTTCCTGACCATATCATTGAACTGGAAGATGAGATTGAAAAAACCAGTACTGAAAAAAATACAATGGTTAAGAAGCAGCGTTTTGAAGAAGCGGCCCGACTTCGAGACACTGAGAAAAGATTGATGGAAGAGCTGGAACAAGGTCAGCGTGAATGGGAAAAAGAGTCTGAACATATACTTTATGATGTCACGGATGATGATGTAGCCTCTGTTGTCGCCATGATGAGTGGAGTTCCTGTCAATAAAATCAGCCAGAAGGAAGGTCAGAAACTTCTTAAGATGAAAGAAGAACTGAGCAAAAAGGTGATTGGACAGGAGGAAGCAATTCTTAAACTGACCAAAGCCATCCAGCGAACTCGTGCCGGATTAAAAGATCCTGCCCGACCCATTGGCTCATTTATCTTTTTAGGTCCCACAGGTGTTGGTAAAACTGAAATGGCTAAAGTTTTAGCCCGTTATCTGTTTGACAAGGATGAAGCCCTTATTCGTGTAGACATGAGTGAGTACATGGAGAAATTCAGTGTATCTCGCCTCGTAGGTGCACCTCCGGGCTATGTGGGATATGAAGAAGGAGGAATCTTGACGGAGAAAGTCCGTAGAAAACCTTACAGTGTTGTGCTTTTGGATGAAATTGAGAAAGCTCACCCGGATGTATTTAATATACTGCTTCAGGTTCTGGACGACGGAATATTGACAGATAGTCTTGGGCGAAAAGTAGATTTCAGAAATACGATCATCATCATGACATCCAATATCGGAGCCAGAGATATTCGAAATATGGGTAAAGGAATCGGATTTGTAGCCGGTGACGGTGATTTTGATTACGCCAAAATGAAATCAACCATTCAGGATGCCCTGAAGAAAGTCTTTAATCCCGAATTTCTGAATCGTATTGATGATGTGTTGACATTCAGACCGCTTGAAAAAGAGGATATTTTCAAAATTATCGACATTTTATCTGATGAATTATTCAGCAGAATACGTGCATTGGGTTATAAACTTGAGCTCTCAAAAGGTGCAAAAGATTTCATTTCTGAGAAAGGATTTGATCCTAAATTTGGTGCTCGTCCATTAAAACGTGCCATACAGAAGTACATAGAGGACCCCCTTGCAGAAGAGATTCTTGGCGTTGAACATAAGACGGACTCAACAATCAAGATTAAGATGAATAAGTCCAGAGATGCTTTAGAATTTGAATGGATCGAAGCTGAAACCGGCAGTGATTCAGTCAGTTCAAGTTCCTCTGAATCTGAATCCGAACAGGAAGCAAAGGCAAAATAGTGTAAGTGAGCGGCAGAGACGGAATCACTCCTCTCTGCCGTTTATCTGATTTAAAATCTTGCCTGTAATCTCAGATTTTTATTTAATCCGGTTAAATTGTAGCTCCCACCCTCTGTTTTGACGATTTGAATGGCATTCGTATCCAGTGTTGACAGACTCAGATTGATCTCATTTCTAGTGATCTGACGTAAGCCTAAATGCACTGCGGTGATTGAAGGGTCGGTGATATTCCTTCCCGATAGAGATCCACCCAAAATAATCACCGTTTCATCCTGAGGGATATAAGCTGCATATAAGATCGAATTTCTTGAAGAAGTACTCCCCATTGATTCACCCGTTTTTACATTGAACACCTGTACCCTACCTGAACTGTATTTGGTAAGATAATTGGCTTCCGGTGATAAGGATACACCCTGTAATTCATCATCTGTTTGATATTGATAGAGTTCATTCCCAAACCGATCAAACAGATAGAGTTGGCTCCCACTACTGTTTGCTGCTAAAATAGTGATGTATGCCCCGTCACTACTTACATTTAATTGACGGATTTCTCGTTGGGTATCTCTGAAAATTTCAATACTCTCCTCTTCCCCGTAGACTACATTTGCTATCGATCCGGTATTATTTCCAAACGCAATAACCGGATTGTATAAAACAACTGTACGCCCCTGGGAGTCCGAAGAAAGTTGGGATTCTCTCTCTCCATCTACACTTTGTGAGCTATTTGAATAGGAGAACATTAACTCACCGGCCGCATCAAAGAAAGTAAAATTAGCCACATTATCTCTGATAATTGAACGGCCATCATCAAAAGCATAGACATGTAGTGTAGGGTCAGACGGGTCAAAAAATTCAAGTCTATTTTCAACAATTCTATTTCCCGAAGCATCCACATTCATCAGATATAGATCCCCCCGATTCATTAGAACAGACACTTTTTTACCTTGATTACTAGATGCCCATGATTGTGGGAAATCAATGGTTACATCATCAATTTGTAATGAATTAGATCCAATAACCAAATTACTGTTATATAGCGGGAATGTATTCTGATTATAATTCGCATGTTGCTGAACGGGTGATACCGTTAGGCTCTGTGCGTGAATAGAGATCCCATTGAACATCAGTAAAAATAAAAGAGAAAGATACTTCATCGATCGATATTAGAATGTTGTTATATTGAGTTTGTTAAGAACGGCAAAATTTCATTGAATGTCATCCATGTTCTACTCGATCATCGTTCCAGTTTATAATCGGCCTGATGAGATCAAGGAGCTTTTAATCAGCCTGACTCATCAAACATATAGATCATTTGAAGTTTTGATCATTGAAGATGGATCTGAAAATCCATGTAAGGATAGTATTGATCCATTTAAGGATCAACTTCAATTACATTACTATTTCAAAGAGAACAGTGGCCAGGGATTTTCCAGAAATTATGGGTTTTCCCGGGCAAAGGGTGATTATTTTATTGTATTCGACTCCGATTGTATTGTTCCGCCGCAATATCTTGAGGTTGTAAATTCAACGATTCAATCGAATTCAATAGACTGTTGGGGAGGCCCTGACAGAGCTGAACCCTCTTTTTCCACCGTTCAAAAAGCGATTAACTTCAGTATGACCTCGTTTCTGACAACCGGTGGGATACGAGGTCGGAAAAAAAGTCTGTCCCAATTTAATCCCAGAAGTTTTAACATGGGCATCAGTAAAGAGGTCTTTGAGCAGACCGGGGGGTATCGGATCACGAGGATGGGTGAAGATATTGAATTCAGTATACGAATCAGAGAGTCCGGATTTAACACCGTTCTGATAGAAGATGCATTTGTCTATCACAAACGACGGGGAAATCTCACTGACTTTTTTAAGCAGCTGCACTTTTTTGGCAGAGCAAGAGTAAATATCAGTCGATTCTATCCCGGGGAGTTAAAAATTGTGCACCTGTTCCCACTGTTTTTTCTATTGGGATTGATCGCACTGCCCTTTCTCTTTTTACTATCTGTATTTTGGTTTCAATCGCTTCTGGCTCTATATCTTTTATATTTTTTCCTAATATTTTCATTCGCTTTAGTTAATGAGCGTAACTTCTCCATTGCATTTCTGGCAATAATTGCTTCATTCACACAGCTGACTGCTTATGCGGTTGGTTTTTTAACTGAGTATAAAAGAAAACTTGTAGAACGATATAGAATATTTTTAGCACGTTGAAATTGCATACAGAAGATAAAACCTTTATCTTTTAATTCTTTTTAGGAATTGAAAAAATAGTTGGGTTCAGTAAATATATTGGAAGTAAAAACCTTCAGTTATATTTCAAATTAGAACTTGAAAGTTATAATTTCGGGGAGTGGCGCAGCCCGGTAGCGCATTCGCTTTGGGAGCGAAGGGTCGCAGGTTCAAATCCTGTCTCCCCGACAAACAATGAATGATTGCTTTTAAATTGTTCGAAGTATTGATTTAGTGAATTGGTGAGTGGATTTTGAAGAGATTGCGAAAGCAGTGCTTCCGCGGTTCAAATCCTGTCTCCCCGACATAAATTGAATGATTGCTTTTAAATTGTTCGAAGTATTGATTTAGTGAATTGGTGAGTGGATTTTGAAGAGATTGCGAAAGCAGTGCTTCCGCGGTTCAAATCCTGTCTCCCCGACAAACAATGAATGATTGCTTTTAAATTGTTCGAAGTATTGATTTAGTGAATTGGTGAGTGGGTTTTGAAGAGATTGCGAAAGCAGTGCTTCCGCGGTTCAAATCCTGTCTCCCCGACATAAAATTTTGACGTATTGTAAACGAATTTTGCGCCCGTAGCTCAACTGGATAGAGCAACTGCCTTCTAAGCAGTAGGTTTCAGGTTCAAGTCCTGACGGGCGTACTGAGTGGATGGGTTTTTCGACTAACGATTCATTTGTTGGATCTTGTTTGAGTTGTAACTCACAGGCTTTGTTATTGCGAAGCAGTGCTTCGCGGTTCAAGTCCTGACGGGCGTACTGAAGAGATGATTATTATTGAATAACGATCATTTGTTGGATCCTGATTGAGTAGTAACTCACAGGCTTTGTTGTTGCGAAGCAGTGCTTCGCGGTTCAAGTCCTGACGGGCGTACTGAAGAGATGATTATTATTGAATAACGATCATTTGTTGGATCCTGATTGAGTAGTAACTCACAGGCTTTGTTGTTGCGAAGCAGTGCTTCGCGGTTCAAGTCCTGACGGGCGTACTGAAGAGATGATTATTATTGAATAACGATCATATGTTGGATCCTGATTGAGTAGTATTGAATAGGCGACATGGCCGAGTGGTTAGGCAGAGGTCTGCAAAACCTCGTACAGCGGTTCGAATCCGCTTGTCGCCTCATAGTAGTGTTTGACATATTGAAATTAATGCTCAGAGAATCAATTTAATCTGATCGTTTATGCCGCGTTCGTCTAGGGGTCTAGGACGCCGCCCTTTCACGGCGGTAGCACGGGTTCAAATCCCGTACGCGGTACAAGTGCAGTGTTTGATTTTTATTTGGAATACGATTCCACTGTTGGATCTTTTTTGAATAGAACTCACAGGCTTTGTTCTTGCGAAGCAGTGCTTCGCGGTACTTTGTTGATTTGTTGAGATTAAGTTGTAAAAATAGTTTAATTTACTTTTTTTTGAAATCGTGCAGAGTTTTAAATGGAGCCCGTAGCTCAGTCGGTTAGAGCGCCAGGTTGTGGCCTTGGAGGCCGTGGGTTCAATTCCCATCGGGCTCCCATTTATTACCTCCGATTTTTCTTAAAGCATTAGAATGCACTTCTACTCTCTCAAGATAGATACAATAACAAGCCGCGTTCGTCTAGGGGTCTAGGACGCCGCCCTTTCACGGCGGTAGCACGGGTTCAAATCCCGTACGCGGTACTTCTCCTTACATCAAAAACGACAAGTTGCTGGATTTTGATTGAGTCATAACTCACAGCCTCTGTTGTTGCGAAGCAGTGCTTCGCGGTTCAAATCCCGTACGCGGTACAAGTGCAGTGTATGTTTTTTATTCGGATTACGATTCCACTGATGGATCTTTTTTGAATAGAACTCACAGGCTTTGTTCTTGCGAAGCAGTGCTTCGCGGTTCAAATCCCGTACGCGGTACTTCTCCTTACATCAAAAACGACCAATTGATTAATCTTGACTGAATCGTGACTCATAGCCTCTGTTGTTGCGAAGCAGTGCTTCGCGGTTCAAATCCAGTACGCGGTGCAAATACAACCGCCCATCCCTCCTTTTTAAAAAACTTTCCCATTGTGTAATGAACGATTAAAACGTTTATATCTTTATATTAGACAGAAGATTAATCTAAAATTCCATCATGACACAAGCGTATAATATCACCCAAAAATTGATCAAATCTCATCTTATTGAAGGGGAAATGATTGCCGGATCAGAGATTGGTATTCGAATCGACCAAACTCTTACTCAAGATGCAACCGGAACACTGGTAATGCTCGAACTTGAAGCAATGGGTCTCGATAAAGCAAAAACGGAACTATCTTGTCAATATGTGGATCACAATTTATTACAAACAGATCATAAAAATCCGGATGATCACCTCTTTCTAAAATCAGCAGCCGATCGGTTTGGCCTCTGGTATAGCCGGCCGGGTAACGGTGTAAGTCATCCTGTACATACCGAACATTTTGCCATTCCGGGAAAAACCTTAGTAGGATCCGACAGTCACACACCCGCATCTGGATCAATGGGTATGTTCGCATTGGGATCTGGTGGACTCGATGTCGCACTTGCGATTGCCGGAGAACCACTCTATTTGACAATGCCCAAAGTGTTGGGTGTTAAACTGACAGGGAAGCTGAAAGATTGGGTCAGTGCAAAGGATGTCGTACTGGAGATGTTGCGGCGATACGACGTAAAAGGTGCAAAAGATTATGTCATTGAATACTACGGCCCCGGCCTCGATCAACTCAGTACGATGGATCGACATGTGATTGCAAATATGGGCACCGAAATGGGAGCGACAACAACCGTATTCCCATCAGACGATATCGTGAAACATTTTATGGCACAAAACAAACGCGAGGATGAGTGGGTAGAACTGAAAGCTGATGACGGTGCAACGTATGACAAATATGAAGAAATTGACTTGGGCAGCGTGGAACCGATGATAGCCTTGCCAAGTAGTCCCGGCAACGTGGTTACCGTTCGTGAGGTGGCCGGAAAAGAGATCTACCAGTCGTATATCGGATCATCGGCCAACCCGGGCTACAGAGACTTCTGGATCGTCTCTGAAATTGTTAAAGATCGCAGGGTTCACGACTCGGTCAGTTTAGATATCAACCCTACTTCAAGACAAATCATTGAGAATATGGTAAGAAATGGAGTGTTGCTCCATCTCATACAATCAGGTGCCAGAATTCATCAGGCCGGGTGTAACGGATGTATCGGAATGGGTCAGGCACCCGCAAGCGGTAAAAATAGTCTAAGGACAGTACCTCGTAATTTTCCGGACCGATCCGGCACTAAAGAGGACTCTGTTTTTCTATGTAGTCCCGAAACAGCCGCTGCCTCCGCTTTGACAGGAGAAATTACCGACCCGAGGGATTTGGAAAAACTGTTCGGAATCAACTATCCGACTTACAGTGAGCCCTCAGATTATATCGTAAACAAAGAAATGCTGCTTCGTCCAAATAAAAATGGATCCAAAACGGAGTTGGTGAAAGGACCCAATATTTCATCTTTACCCGATTTCGAAAAGGTTACCGATATAGAAGTGCCGGTATTGTTGAAGATGGGTGACAACATCTCGACTGATGGTATTTTAAAAGCCGGTGCAGAAGTACTCCCATTTCGAAGTAACATACCGGAAATCAGCAAGTTTGCCTATATCGTAATTGATGACACATTCTATGACCGCGCAATAAAGGCTCAGGAAGAACATGGCGGACATATCGTGATTGCAGGTGATAACTATGCTCAAGGATCCAGCAGGGAACATGCAGCCATTGCGCCAAGATACCTTGGCCAAAAAGCAGTCATAGCAAAAAGTTATGCCCGCATTGGATGGCAAAACCTTGCTAATTTTGGAATCGCACCGCTTGAATTTACAAATGATCAAGACTACAACAACATCGAACAGGGTGACACTCTCAAAATTGATAATCTAGATCAACAACTGGAAAACGGTAAAGAAGTAACCGTCACAAATGAGACAAAAGGCACAACTTTTCAAGTTACACACAGCCTGAGCGGCAGACAGCTTCAATCACTGCTCGATGGGGGATTGATTAATTCTTTTATAAAAAATCAGTAGTGTCCGGTAAAAGATAAAAAAAAGAAGGGGAGTTCCCTTTCGAGTTCTCCCCTTTTGGTTATTTTATGTTTTTCCACAAACGTAAATAACCGCTATGAATAAAAGTACA
>Ga0222664_1000412_pt1 | contig 26175 bp, 20 predicted proteins | sample AntAcemetagen604_FD_181147 | JGI IMG/M metagenome (GOLD analysis project Ga0222664, IMG submission 181147) | Saline water microbial communities from Ace Lake, Antarctica - #604 | ecosystem: Environmental > Aquatic > Non-marine Saline and Alkaline > Saline | place: Antarctica: Ace Lake... | reverse complement strand
GCCTTGGGCTAACGCTGGTAGGCGCAATAACCAGAGCCTCAAAGCCTCTCTGCTTGAAAGTATCCAGCACCCGAAGCACCGAGGTGGTGACACCGTTTGCCGAGGGAAGAAATGACTCCGTAACCAAAGCAACTTTCAATGTCATGCTCTAAAAAGTAGGCTCCTGCCATTGCCTAATCTGAAGAATCAGGTAAATGTCGGGTTAATTGCTTCCCCTAATTTCTATCTCTAAACCCTGCAATTCGAACAACAAAGCAGACTAAAAAGCACGCGCGCTATTACCGATGCAGCCTCACGAGCTAGCCGGATAAGAAGGTGAAGAGCTGAGGGGCGAAGACCCTCAGGGTTTAGCCTTGTGTTTTGTCCATGTTGTTTGGTTGGTCCTCAAGCACACCCCGTTCTGCTAGTCAACGGCGTGACTCAGTAAGGCTTGCAGCCAATTCACGACTTAGTGCCCAAGAACCTGGAAAGAATCATCGCCAGTGCAAAGGTTGCAAAAGCAGAAGCGTAGTAGCCGATCTCAACACCCATTTCATTGCGCAGCAACAACGCTGCCCAATCAGACGCAGCACCCTCAGCAATAAAGGTTCCAGTGGCACCAGTGCCAAGGATCCAAAGCGGCCAGGCCGCTTTGCCAAACCATGGCATTGAGCTCTTGGTGTCTTCTTCACCTGAGTGGTTATCAAGAGCAGGTGCAAGTAAATATCTAGAGGTCACAACAAAAACAATTAGCCCAACACCTGCCGCCCATAAAAGGTTTTCCCTGGGGGCGATATAGAAAGCAAGCCCAGCACCCAGCAAAGTGGTTGCAAGTGTTCCAACGCTCCACATTCCATGAAACGAGGTTATTTAGCGCTTTTGCAGGTGATTCTCAATGGCCACAGCCTGAGCATTACCTGCAACATCCAGCGCTGCATAACCAACACCCATAAAAAACAGGCCCGCCACCAATACCAGCGGCGTAATACTCAAGCCCATGATCGCAACCCCAATCGGGACCGCTATCTGAGCAACAAAAAACACCGGTCTCGAACCGAACCTGTGGATTGCTCTACCAGAAAGCTGAGCCCCGAGAACTGCTCCAATGGAGCTTGCAATCAACACCAGACCAAACTGAGTATCAGATAACTCATTGGCTGTTTTCATCTCCGGGATTCTAGGAACCCACGCCATAGAAACAACACCCATAACAAAGAACTGCAACCAAAGAGCATTGCGAGCTTTGGTGGCGAGGATTTTGGTCACAGGTGCAAGATTAGTCGCTGGAATTGGCAATTAATGACCGACAAGAACGAGACGCCGGTCGAAATCGGAACTAGTGGAATCAGGTGAGATTGCTAGGCCCGATCCTTTGCCATATAAAAGGACTCGGGCGCTTCTGCGACAATTTCAAAACCGAGATGCTTATAGATTTCGATAGCCCTTGTGTTGTCCCGGCCCACATCCAAGTGAACCCCAACTTCGGCTTGCGAAACAAAGTCCTCGATCAACCTTCTGGCAAAGCCGGCGCCTTGGGCCCTAGGCAGCAGGTCAATGTGAAAATGTGCTGGGTAGCGCTCGGCGATCTCCATTGGCGCAGTTGGTGGGTTATGTAGAAGCCCAATCACTTCACTGTTCCAATCATCGCTGCCAGAGAGTGGATACTGACTTCTAAGCTCAGGCCACCAATTTTCTTCACACCAAGCCCAAAATTTTATGCTGTTGTTGGTGCCAAGGAAATATCCAGCAACCCCGTCGCTGTCTACTGCAATCCGAGCAAGTTCTGGATGACGAACAAGATATGGTCCGACGTATACCTGACCTAGTAACTCTGGATTCGCGTCAGGGCTTGGGCTGCCGCCACCTGGCTCGGATGTTGCCAAGCACACAGCGTATGCCCCAGGGAAATGGGAATAGTTGAAATTTACGATGTTCACCACAGCAAACAGACTATGCCCCACAAAACTGGTTCACAAAGTGGACCACATAAAAAATCAAAGTGGTTAATATCCAAATACCAGAAGCACGCCAGTATCTTGCCGTTTGACGCACCAGAGCCCCATAGAACAGGGGCCGTATTGCACAAGTGGTTCATTCTGAGATACAAAATTGTTACAAAGTGGTCTACTTTTTACCTTGACGTGACAGCTGGTCAGCGTGTCTAATCATCCCCATGGCCTCCAATACCCGCACTTCGCCTCGAAACCGGAATACTGTGCGCTTTGAACTCCAGAGCATTATTTCCGGGATGAGAGTCGGCGAAAGGCTTCCAAGCGAGCGAGAGCTGAGCGAAAAATGGGATGTTGCTCGCATGACTGTCAGAAGGGCAATGGATGAGCTCTTCAAAGAGGGTGCGATTGAAAGACGTCACGGTTCTGGCACATTCGTAGCACCTCGACCATTTGTAAGAGCACTGGGACTGACCTCATTCTCCGAAGACATGAAAAACCGAGGCTTGGTTCCCGGTAGCAAGCTGATCTCCTTTCAACCTGGAATAGCAGACACCATTGTTGCGAAGCGCCTTCATGTGACTCCCGGAACACCTGTTTACAAATTCACCCGGCTTCGCCTGGCAACAGGCGAACCAATGGCTCTGGAAACGGTATGGATCAAGCAATCTCTAGTCCCGGGCCTAAGCGAATTCGACCTCGGTGGGTCTCTGTATAAAACCTTGACTGATCGCTACCGGATAAGTGTCGGCGCTGCAACGGTAACGATAGGGCCGATAATTCCCGAGGAACCAGTGCAGAAGCTCCTAGAAATTGGAAGCACTCAAGGGTGCCTCCTGATCGAGATGATCGACTCTGACCTCCGTGGAAATGTGATCATGTATGCCCGCTGCACTTACCGCGGAGACAAGTATCAATTGACCGCGGACGTCTCAGGGGCCGCCTTTGCAAGAGGTTCTTCTAGGGAGCAGCAGCGATGAGTGCGGCCATTCTTGCAGTTGACGGTGGGCAATCCGGTATCCGTCTTCAGGTCAGCGGCTCCGAAAAAATCATTGAGACTCACGGTGCCAGCAGGCTAGAGGGCGAGGTTCTGTCTAGAGTTCACGACCTGATAGTAGAGGCCGTTAACGAGCAGATACCTGAACACATTGATTTGGCAGTTCTTGGCCTAACCACCTCACCGTCCGACAAGAGCAAGGGCTTGGACCTTGCGCGGAGACTAGGTGAATCGCTGAAGTTGTCCAGAGTCCTAGTCACTGACGACAGCGTCACTCACCACGCCTCCCATTTCCAAGGAGCACCGGGAGTTGCCCTTGCAATTGGAACCGGTGTGGCCTGTATGAGCGTTGGTGGTGATGGAAAACGGACGTTTTCCGTCAGTGGCTACGGATACCTCCTTGGCGACGATGGTGGTGCATTTTCGATCGGCAGGAATGCCCTGAGACTTGTATTGGATAACCAATTTTTAGGTCCAGAGAGTGAACTCACAAGACTTGCTGTTAGCCACTTCGGCCCGATGGAGGCATTGGCAGCTGAGGTCCACTCTGGACCAAGGCCTGTGAATGCAATTTCTCAATTCGCCAGAGCTGTGCTTGAGCTGGCTGAAACAAGTCAGGAAGCTCTCTCAATTGTAAATTCCGCGGCGAGAGATTTATCAAAGAGTGTGCAGCGTGCGATATCGGCAGCAGGACTAAATCAAGCGGCAACCACTCTCAGCTGGGCCGGCAGGCTTTTTGATGGCTCTTCATTGGCAACCGAAGCACTTGAAAAAACTCTCGCCGATGAGATTCCAGGCCTGACAATTCGCAATGAAGCAAGTAACCCCCTAGCCGGAGCCTTTTGGCTGGGACAAGTAGATGAATTTGGACCTTACGAGCACATGATTCAGGTTTGGAAAGCCTGATGGAAAGGAAACAGTGACTAAAACAGCCACAACAACAAATATCGCGGAGCAGTACCTGCGCGGGCTGCAAGATTCACTTGGAAAGCTACTGGTCGACCAAAACCAATCAATCCAGTCTGGAGCCAGCCTGATAGCCAAGACGGTTGCCTCCGGAGGCACGATTCACGCATTTGGCACAGGTCACTCACACATGCTGGCTGAAGAGCTTTTTTATAGAGCCGGGGGCCTTGTTTCAGTAAACCCGATTATCTTCGACGGCTTACTAATGCATCACGATCCAAGCCTTAGCACAAGACTGGAGCGCCTTCCAGGACTAGCCACAACCCTGCTGGAAAGCTACCAACTAACCAAAAACGATGTTGCCATCATCGCTTCTAACTCTGGAGCAAACGCAACCATCTGCGAAATGGCAGAGGCGATGCAAGCCAATGGTGTACCAGTGATTGCGATAACCAGCATCAACCATGCCACTTCAAAGGCAGCACGGGTTAGTGGGCAAAAGCGACTCCATGAAATTGCTGATGTAGTGATTGATAATGGGGGATTGGTTGGAGACGCATCAATCCAGATTTCTGGATTCGACAAAATGGTTGCTCCGACTTCCACGGTCATGGGGGCGGCAATCATCAACGCTCTGGTGGCTCAAAGCGTTGCAAACCTTGTCGAGCAAGGCTTCCAACCCGCTATCTACACCAGCAGCAACACCGAGGGTGGGGATGAGCAAAACGCTCGTTACCTAAATGCATGGCGTCACGGAGCTCGATGATGTCAGCCCAAGCGCACGCAGTTGTTGCCCAGCGAAGTTTTGATATTCGCGGGGTAATTGAAGGCTTCTATGGACCGCCCTGGTCTCATGCCGAACGCCTCGACTTTCTAGAGTTCATGGCGCAGCACAAATTCAACATGTTTGTCTTTTCCCCGAAGGATGAGCCGATACTCCGGCACTTATGGGCTAGTGAGCCAGATCAGGAATGGGTGGAGCGAGTTCAGGAGCTGAGGGCTAAAGCTGAATCCCTTGGTATTCGCTTTGCAGTGGCCTTGTCCCCTGGCCTCTCGATTCGATATTCTTCCGAGGGTCACAGAAAGCTGCTAAGAAACAAGCTCACCTTCCTTCAAAAAATAGGAATCAAAGACTTTGGGTTGTTTCTAGATGACATCCCCTCAAAGCTCCAGTGGCCAGAAGACCTTGCAACCTTTTCATCACTTGCGCTAGCGCACCAGTCTCTAGTTCTTGACGCTCACGAATACCTCTCGAGCCTTGAGGATGCAACATTGATGGTTTGTCCAGAAACCTACTGGGGATCAGGAACTGAACCATATCTAGCTGAACTGAGCGCAGGACTTCCCGAATCGATAGACATTATGTGGACTGGAAAATCGATCTGCTCAGCAACTCTTGAGTCCCATGACGCAATCATCTTTGCCAAGACCACAGGAAGAAAACCGCTTTACTGGGATAACTTCCCCGTGAACGATGTGGCGATGACCCACGAATTACACATTGGCCCCTATGAACGACGCGACCCAGCGCTCTACAACACAAGCCGAGGAATCATAGTGAATGCCATGGAGATGGCCGAAGCGTCCAAAATCGCTATCGCGACAGTGGGGGACTTTCTAGCTGACCCCTTTAGCTATGAGAAAGAAACAAGTTGGGGAAGAAGCATCTTGTCGGTGACTGAAAACAAAGATGACGCAGCGGCGTTCGAGGTTTTTGCGAACAACTCTCGCTCATCTTGTCTGTCGCTAAGCGACGCCAAAGAAGTGGATGCCGCTCTGTCCGCGCTGGATTTTGCAAGCATCTCTGGGGACTTAGACGCCGGTGTTGCCGCTCTAAATGACCTTGCTACAAGATTCGAAAAGTCTTCACAACGTCTTTTTTCTGAGGATTTTGGCAATCAAGCCTTGATTTCTCAGTGCCGTCCCTGGTTGGACACCTTCAGAATTGGCGCGGAGATCCTGCGTCATTTGGCCACGTTGGCACAAGCGCGCCAGCTGGACTCAGTTCATGCTTCAGAGCTTGAACTAGAACTCACTCGGTTGCGGTCAACTGGTAAGCGAGTGTTCGGTGACTCTCTTGAGATGTTCTTGGGGCATCTAATAAGCGAGTCACTTATCAACATCACAAACAATGAGGAGCAGAGGAATGATCACTAAGAAAAGAAGTGCTTTTATTGCCCTGGCGGCCGCATCAACGTTGCTTCTTGGAGCATGTGCAACAAGTTCCGAGACAACGACCGATGAGGCAACCAGCGGTTCAACAGAAAACCTCACCGAAGGAACATTGCGAGTTGCAATGGGCTCTCCGGGTGAGGCACAGATCGCCGTTTGGGACCAGGTCGCAGCACAGTTCGAAGCTGATAACGCTGGAATCACCGTCGAGATGAACTACGTCGATGACGACCTTTACCAGACAATTGGCCTGCCAAACTTGCTTTCTGGCCGTGACGCACCGGATGTCTATTTTGAGTGGGCAGGAAGCCGGCTTGCTGAGAGGAATGCAGGTGGCTACGCGGCTGACCTAACCTCTTACATGACATCAGGTGTGCTATCTGGCATCTGGGACGATTCAGCATTCTCCTCTGGAGAAGTTGACGGCAAGCTCTTGTTAGCACCGCACAAGGCGGACGTCACCAACGTCATTTGGTACAACGTTGATATCTTCAACGAGCTGGGCATCACGCCACCAACCAGCTGGGAAGATCTAATGGAAACCTGCCAGGCAGTTTCTGCAGCAGGCTACATTCCAATGGCTTCGGGAAACAAGGACTTCTGGGCCGCTGGTAACTGGCTTGGACACCTAACTTCTCGAGTTGTTGGTGAAGATGTTTATGACTCTGCCTTGGCACAGCGAACATCTTTCGATACACCTGAGTGGGTTGAAGCCTTCGGTTTCATCAAGGAGCTGGCTGACAACAACTGTGTCAACGAGAGCGTAAACGCAATTGCTGACAACGAAGGAGCTCAGCTGTTCTTCCAAGGCGAAGCCGCAATGCACCCAATCGGGTCATGGTTGGTTAGCTGGGCAATTGGCGAAGCACCGGACCTCAACTTCGACTTCGTCAACCTACCTGCAATGCCAGGCGGAGCCGGAGACCAAGGCAGTGTTATCGGTGTTGTAACCGGTTATGTCATCAACGACATGAGTCCAATGAAGGACAAGGCTGCGGCGTTCCTAGCTATGGCTAACAACGCCGAGTTCGTAAACAAGTTCATTGAGGCAGAGGCAATTCCATTGGCTTTGTCCGCTGCCGATGCTGAGCTTGATGAAAGAACAGCAAGGTTGAACACCATGCTGGCTGGTTCAGACAACATTGTTGGACCACCAGACACCGACTACGACCTTGAGGTTGCTGACTACTTCTACCGTGCAGTTGCCGCTGTGCTCGGTGGAGTAAGCACTCCTGAAGAAGCAGCAGCAGATCTAGCTGCTCAGGTCGAATAACAACAGTTGAATGGCTGAGTGCACCTAGCCCAACCGGGTGCACTCAGCACCAACAGAAAGAAACCAAATGAAAGCCACCAAGCCCTGGGTGCCATACCTATTCATTGCACCCGCTTTGGCTTTCTTCATTTTTGCAGTACTGATTCCGATGGTCGCGACCGCCGGGTTCAGCTTCACCAATTGGAACGGGTTTGGTGATTTCACTTTTGTGGGGTTTGCAAACTACATAGAGCTGACAACAGACGACATTTTTGCTAAGTCGTTTCAAAACGTCTTTCTCTACATAGTCCTCACTCTGGTTTTGGAGGTCATGGTAGGTCTTGGTCTCGCCGGACTAATTAGTGTCCAAAAGTCTGGGTCACTTTGGTTCCGGGTCGCGCTATTCGCACCGGTCATGCTCCCAATGGTTGTTGTTGCGGTTCTCTGGAGCTTCATCTACAACCCAGACTTCGGTCTGGTCAACGGCGTATTGACCTCCTTGGGCCTAGAGGACCTAACAAGAATTTGGCTGGGAGATCCAGACACTGCGCTACTAGCAATAAGCGTTGTCTCAGGCTGGGTGTTCTCCGGGTTCTTCATGGTGATTTTTTACTCCGCAATTCAACAGGTTCCATCCGAGCTTTCCGAAGCTGCCCGCCTAGACGGCGCTGGTGAGTGGAGGATCTTCTGGAGCGTAAAGATTCCCTTTATCCGCAACGCGATTGAAGTAGGTGTCTTGCTCTGTGTGACAGGAGCATTCCAGGGCTTTGACCTATTCTTTGTTCTCACCAATGGAGGACCGTTCAATGCCACCGAGATTCCGACCACACTCTTGGTTCGCACGGTCTTTAGAAATGCCGATGTCGGCTATGGTTCTGCGATGGCAGTTGTGCTGACCGTCGTGATTCTGCTTGTTGGCTGGATGTTCATAAGGATTCGCAAATGGAGCGAGAAGAAGGAGTTGCGAGCATGACAACCCTGAACAGGATTAGGCGCAAGCCGAAGGTCGCTCTTAAATACCGAATCCCAAGGCTTCTTGTCACTTTAGGACTTAGCCTTATTGCGATCATTTATGCTTTCCCACTGGTCTGGATGACCATATCGGGGTTAAAAACCAATCAACAGATTTTCAGAGAACCCTTTGCCCTACCTAAAACTTGGGACTTTTCAATTTGGGTGGATGCTTGGGTCGTCGGGAACATAGGACAATATGCCCTAAATAGCGCAATCACAACCGGGTCAGCTGTGATTGTGATTCTATTTGCCGGTTCTGCCGCGGCCTTTGCGTTCAGCCGCTATCAGTTCCGCGGCAGGGGAGCACTGATGGGATTACTGTCGCTCGGGCTACTTTTGCCACTGCAGTCATACTTCATTGCTCAAAGCACAATGTTCAATGCTCTTTACATAACTAATACCCGGTTTGCATTGATCATCCCCTACATCGCTATGGGCCTACCTTTGGCCACATACCTGCTAACTGTCTATCTAAAAGCGCTTCCCGATGAGCTATTTGAAGCGGCAAGAATGGAGGGGGCAAACGACTTCACAATTTACCGTCTTGTTGCTATGCCACTACTAAAGCCAGGACTTGCGACAGTTGGCATTTTCTCAGCACTTTCGTCCTGGAATGAGTTCTTGCTTGCCCTGCTCTACATTCAGGACGATGCACTCAAAACGATACCGACCGGGCTACTTGCCTTCTCCAGTCGCTACGTGACTGACTACGGCCTACTCTTTGCGGCCCTGACGATTGTTACTCTTCCTATGATCATCATCTACATCGCATTCAATAAGCAGATCGTTGAGGGCATCACCGCTGGCAGCTTGAAGTAATAACTAACTAGAGCCAACTCCAGATATCAATCTTCCTGAGACAAGAACTGCCCCAATGGAGCTTGCAATCAACACCAACCAAACTGAGTATCAGATAACTCATTGGCTGTCTTTATCTCAGGGATTCTTGGAGCCCATGCCATAGAAACAAAGCCCATAACAAAGAACTGCAACCAAAGTGCATTGCGTGCTTTGGTGGCGAGGAGTTTGGTCACAGGTGCAAGATTAGTGGGTTGCACGAAGTGTAAACGCTGCATAATGGTGGCAATTAGACCCTTCCATGTCGGAAGACTCAGATAACCTTTCAGAAAAGGACTTGGGGGCATTTTGGTTGACTTAGACATATCGAAATTTCAGCCGGCTCGTTTGATTCCCGTCACGGGGATCAAAGGAGCACTGGATCAAGAGCGACGGGCAGCGAGTGCTCTACTGGCTGTGATGCAGGGAGTTCCTGAACTAACTTCTGAACTCCTCAAAGAACACGGTGCGTTCAGCGGGATAGTTGAGACCTTTATAGAGCCAGAGTTCAAAATCGATGGCAAGAAAGTGCGCCCAGATGGCTTCATACAGATCACCAAAGGTAAAAAAGTCTGGCGGGCACTGGTCGAATTCAAGACTGGCAAATCTGAACTTGAGCTCCCTCAGCTAAATCAGTACCTCGACATCGCCAAACAAGAAAACATTCCAGTACTTTTGACTATTAGCAACCAGGTTATTGATGCAACCGCTAGTCACCCAACCCAAGGAATCGACAATCGCCGACTTCGTTCCACCAAGCTGGTTCACCTTTCCTGGCTCAAGGTCATAACCGAGGCCATTATTTTGAGCGAGCACACCCGACTTGACGACCCTGACAGGGCTTGGGTCCTGAAAGAGCTAATTCGCTTCCTGCAATCTGATGCTTCAGGTGCATCCGAATTCAATGACATGGGGCCGAACTGGACCTCGGTCCGAGACAGTATTCGAAATGGATCTATCAAGAAGCCCGACGATTCAGTGGTTGACATAATCTCAAAATTCCAAAACTTGATTCGATATTGCGCCTTTACTCTTTCCGCAAAGTCCGGCGTGGACGCAACTGAAGTGAGCCCAAGAACCGCCAAGGCCGATGGGAAGAAATTCCTTGTATCGGAAGGAGCGATTCTGATCTCAGACAAAGTCATCAAGGGAACCATAAAGATTCCGGGGGCTGCCGCTGAGCTAGAGGTTGTTGCCGATATTGGGGCTGGCTTTACGCACTGCCGATTTGACCTCCCCGCTCCGCTGGAGGGCAAGAACAAAGCGCGTCTGAATTGGATGCTCCGTCAGTACAAAACCACACCTAAAGATGCCATGTTATCCATTGGTTACAAGAGAAGCAGGACCATGGAAGATGCAGTCAGTCTGGCAATGGTGAAGTCTGGTGAACTTGAACTGGCTCTTGATAACTCTCGAGAAATTGCCACTTTTAGGATTGATGTTGTTAGAAAATCAGGAACCAAGAGGGCACGAGGTCAGGGCGCATTCATTGATTCAGTCTTAGACCAAGTTGAGTACACCTACTCTGAAGCTCTTCAGCCCCTCAAATCTTGGGTTGGCGCAGCACCTAAGCTCTCAACGAATGTCATCGACTTGCTACCGCAATCGGACGAAGGCCAGTCGCCGTCGAATCAGAGAATCGAATAAAGAGGTGAGCTTGAACCCTAAGTCCTTGATGACTCAAATTCGATCAATGGTCGATGCAAGGGACTGGAACCAATTCCACACACCAGAAAACTTGGCAAAGAGCGTCTCAATCGAAGCTGCAGAACTTTTAGAGTGCTTCCAGTGGAGCAACGAGCCTGACCTGAATGAAGTCAAGCGCGAACTGGCTGATGTCCTTACCTACTGCCTACTGCTTGCAGAGAAGCTTGATTTGGACCCGGACTCAATTGTCCTAGAGAAGCTTGAAGAAACTAAGCAAAAATACCCAGTCGACAAATCTTTCGGCAAAAGCGACAAATATGACCGACTATAAAATCGAGAAGTTGCCTTTTGACAGGGCGGCTCTGGAGATGTGGCAAAAGGCCGATTCTCTCCATCTAAATTGGCCAGTTGTCTACACTTTGAGCGGTGCCAGTGAAATCTATGTCGGTGAGACAGTGAATGCAGGCTCCAGAATGCACCAACATCTTGCTTCTGCAGAGCGAGCCCACCTCGAACGAGTTCAAATAATTCTCAACAAGACTTTCAACAAGTCCGTTTGCTTAGACCTTGAGTCCCAGCTGATTCGATACTTCGCAGCAGATGAGAAGTTCAAGGTCTTGAATGGCAACACCGGCATCTCGGACGCCGACTATTTTAACCGTGAGGAGTATCGAAAAGACTTCAATCAACTGTTTGAAAAACTAGTTGAAGACGGCTACCTCACCAAGCCTGTCCCGGAGATCATAAACAGCAACCTTTTCAAGTACTCACCTTTCAAGGCCTTGAACACAGATCAAGCTGTTGCGCTAACAGGAATCATGGAAAGATTCTTCGGACAGCTCAAACATTCTGCAGACGACGAGATAGTCATCAAAGGCGACCCTGGTACCGGCAAAACAATCGTCGCCATCTACCTAACAAAGCTCCTTGTGGACATCGGCCGCTCCATTCCGATGGAAGAACAAAACTCGGACTCAATCTTCAGTGAGTTCTTTACCCCAGAAAACAGAGATCTCATGCGGGAGCTGAAAATCGGCATTGTCATACCCCAGCAATCACTTCGCAAGACCGTTCAGGTGGTCTTTGGCCAGACGCCTGGCCTTAGCAAGAACATGGTTCTCAATGCGTTTGATGTCGGCAAGTCATTGGAAAAGTACGACCTCTTGATAGTCGACGAAGCTCACCGCCTTGGACAGCGAGCCAACCAGTCCTCCGGGATGCAAAACAAGGATTTCAGAGACATCAACACGGCGTTATTCGGTGAGGATGACCCCAAGACGACACAACTCGATTGGGTCAGAAGGCAAAGCAAAGCCAGAATTCTCTTGGTTGACTCAGCTCAAAGCATCAGGCCAGCGGACCTGCCCCTATCGCAGGTCAAGAACTTGATCTCAACCGCGAATACCCGGGACGCGCTTTTCAATCTCTCATCTCAAATGCGAGTTGAGGGTGGCTCTGACTACATCGAGTTCGTACAAGAACTGCTTTCGAATAAACCAAAGCCGGCAGGTGACTTTGGCAAATATGACCTGAGATTCTTTGATGACTTCGCTTCAATGCAAACAGCCGTTGCTCACATGGACAGAACCCATGGACTCAGTCGCCTAGTGTCTGGTTTCGCATGGCCCTGGAAGAGCAAAGATGACCCAAATTCACATGACATTGAGATCGAAGGAAAGCAGCTGTTCTGGAACAGGACGGCTACAGACTGGATTAACTCAAAGACCTCCAGCCAAGAAGTGGGCAGCATTCACACGGTTCAGGGATACGACCTCAACTATGCGGGAGTAATTATTGGGCCAGATCTCACGTGGGACCCTGTCGCCGAAAGAATAATGTTCGATCGCAGAAATTACTTTGACGTGAAGGGCCGAGAGAACAATAAGCAGTTGGGGATTGAATACTCCGATCACGACATACTGCAGTTTGTTCTGAACATCTACAGAGTGCTAATGACCAGAGGGATTAGGGGTACGTTCGTGTATGTCTATGACGAGGGGCTTCGTGAACACCTCGCGAGATTTCTCATCTAACGGCTTAGAAGTAGGTGTCGCATCGAGCTCATCTAAATCAGCAACCGCCATTTCTTACTCAAATCAGCGGTCCGTTAATTCTTTATCAGCCACGAGGGGCCGCGCCTGAGCCTCTGCTGGTAAACCCCCAATAGCCATGCGACTAAGAATACTTTGAGACTGGTTGCGGGACTAACTCGACCACAGCCTAATGGGAGTTGTTTTGTTCCGGGCTTTAGGTAATTAAGTCGAAAAAATTCATTGCTGCTAAGCCGAATAAACCTGTTGACGCTCTGCTGTTGGTTCAGCATCAGTCAAACAACTTGCCGCGGATCTTTATCTCCTCTGCCTGCTTACCCGCAGAGTCGACCATAGGCTCATCCTTAGACATGAGTCGAGTTACCCCTAAGTCAAGTGGCCCAACAATATCCATCCGAATCACTGAGTCCACTGGGGCCGGACTTATTTCCTTGTGAGGATAAATTGATAGGTTTCTCGCATCTGCGGTGGGCAGCTCCTTAACAATTCGTTGAGGAAGAAGGACGTGTGCAATAACACCCTCGTGACTGCCAGACTGAATGTGTGCGTCTCCCAGAGAAAGAGCCGAGAGTGGCGTTGAGGGGCTGGGCGCACCATCACCAAGAGAGATCGAGCGAGACAAGAATTCTCCCCACTCCTGCTCTGCTTCGTACTCAACAATGGATTCAGGATCGGTGCGAATCGGACTAAGTGGGTCGGTGTCAACTTCAACTACTTTCGGACGAGCTGTCGACATTGTGTCACCCTGCAATTTCTCAATCAAGGGTTTTATCTGCCTAGCGGCCACTCTCTGAAGGACTTCGTCTCTTTGCATGAAGTCCAGCATCAAGTTCCTTGCTCCGGTACTTGCGTGAGGTAAGTCTCGATCAAGAGACTCGGACTTGAAATTGCCGCCCTTTCCGGAAATTCTGGCCACTTCAGATATCAGCATTTCAAATGCTTTGGACCTCCACCCCCTCACGAATACTTGTTGAGCTGCAGCACTTCTAAGCACGTAGATTGGAGCCTCTTGATCGTCCTGCGCCTGAGCTACCCGCATTGCGAATGGAAGCTTGTCCAAGTCAAGAGTTCTCAGATTTGACTTCTTCCAAGATTCTCTAACCTGCCAAGGAGACAGAATTGCAATGCGCAATAGATCCATCCACTCTGCCGCTTGAGCGTAAAGAGCACGCAACCTGTTCTCCTCGGATCTCGCAGCACGATGTCCGATTATCACGCGATTGATGTCTGCACGCAGCAGTGTCACAGAGCGCTGAAGCTGGCTCCATCCTCGGTAATAGCCAGCTCCGAAGATCAGAAGAAGGACTACCCAGCCGGTGATCAACCAAAGACCAGCTTCTAACACAGAGGGCCAGTCCTCCTGAGAATCCGCCTCGAGATTTGCGTGGACACCGGCAAACAATCCCAGCAATAAGCCAATGATTCCCGTCGCAATAGCCAGGCTCTTGTGGAAACGTTTGCGAAGTTTCACCAACCGCCCAAGATCTGGCGACTCTATCTGGTCAATAGCCAGTTCCAGGGAACCCAAGTCCTCGTCTAGTTGGCGAAGGTTCGATGCCATCGCATCCGCAAAACTTGTCTGAAATGTCTGCCCGACCTGGGACTGGAAGGTCCGACCAGAATCAAGGTTTTCTGTGAGTGCCAGGATTTTTCGATCCAAGGAGCTGACTTCCGCTTCAGCAGCTTTGAACTCAAGTTCCAGTGATTTCACGTCTGCACTCAATTGCTTGAGCTCGCGAACTGCAGACACCATATCGAATGAAGGAGCCTGTTCATCACCATCTCCAGAAGCATTCTCTTTCTGCCATGCTTTCGCCTCTGTCAGATTTAATGGGGCTTCCTCGCCTGCCGCGTTCTCTTTCATTCCACCGTTGCTTCTTAGTAACTGCAGAGTGTCTTCCCTTTGCGCAACAGCATTCTCGAGCCTCAGTGAAAATTCATCCCACCTACGAGAGAGGTCTTCCTTTGACTTTGTAGTTGCTTCTATTTCCTCCTGAAGGTGAATCAATACACCACCTACGGATACAGACCCGTCGGTGTAAAGAGTTGAGATTTCATCTGGTAGCGCGTGAGTTGGCTGCCATCGGGACTCAGTAATTGGAAAAACAGTTGCGGGACCTTGAAAAACAGGGCGCCGATCATCGTCAAGCAGTGGAAATCCTGCCCATCTCAAGTCAAAACCACCATCTAGGGATCCGAACACAAGTTCTCTTAATTGCCCCCAAAGACTATGGGTCGTCTTAGTTTGAGCGAGCTTAACCGGTGCCGCTAGTGCGTCACGGGCACTCTGCTGCTCCGCTTCTACGCGAGACCAGTTCGAGAGGATCGCTTGATCGTAAATGTCAACCTGGTCTTCTAGTTCTAAGCCAACTTGCCTGGAGCCAGCCTCTCCCTGCAGAGCTTTTTCTACTTTTCTAGAAACTCTCCGGCGGAGTCCCAGCCAAGCCCACTTAGGAATCTGACCCAGTTTCTTTAATACGAACCCGAGATACTCTCCGACTTGCTTGAATACTCCAATCTTTTCTTTGATTGGGTCGCCGGGCATTTCTGGACGGTGATAGCTCAAGGTTCCGTCATCAATCAAAAAAGCTGCGCTTACCATTGCCGCAATGTAATCCTGCTCGTAAACATCGTCTATAAAGGCAGTCCCCACAGGAGGTGCAAGAGGCTCGAATTCAGGTGATGCGACGTCCTCTATGAAACCAGCGGCAACCCTTCGTGCTAGCCCATCAGTGAACACACCCGAGTAGAACACTCTCGAGATCCAGACTTGGCGCATGCTGGAGCGTTCGCGGTCAAACATCTCTAATGTCCCAACGGGAAGACCCGCCCAAATGCCTGAGATTGTAGCTAAATGCATAAGCGTGAAGCCCTCGAACCTTGCGTCATCGCGAACGAACGCATCTGCAGACCAGGGGCTACTCCTATCCTCTGGAGAGGCTATCACGGTTGTGCCGTTGCCCATCCTCGCCCATTGGTCTTTTGACTCTGCCTTGAATTCGGTTGGCACACAAATGAGGTTTACTGGCTGATAGTCCAATACAGAGTCTCGGTCACTTGCCCTAGAGTCAGGGGATGGCATCGACCAGCCAAGGTAAGCCTCAATGTCTCCTACGATGGAATCCTGAAGTGAATCAGATTCATTGCCGCTGGTTGCTGCCCTTAGCTTGACTAGGCGAACGACGCTCAGGTTTTCCCTCGCCAGCTGTTCAAAGAGATCCACCCTGATTTCGCTGACAGTTCGATCAGAGTTCACGCCGAGCACCGTTGTAGTTATCACGGGAGGCTGGTTTTCTTTTTTTACCACTGACTCCGGCATGATCCAGAAGGCAGGCCCAAGCAACCCGGCTTCCGCCCAAGACTTGGCCAATGAGAACAGGCTGGCGCCTTGGTTGCCAGAGGGCAGCAAGATTATGCTGGCCTTACCCGCAGCCCAAAACGCCTTGCCCACTAGATTCCTGCGCCTTCTCTGAGACCAGTGCCGTCTAGCTTCTGGGGGTTATATGCAGCGATCAGATCATTAAGTCCACGCAGTGAGGACTCTATATCCGGCAGAATTTCCCAGGTAGTTGGATAGCTATAGACAGAACCGTACGCTGTCAGTGCTGTGGACCAACTCTTGAGAGAGGATAATTCGTCCTCGAGATACTTGTTTAGCTTGGATTTTCTCTCGATTACGCCTTCGACTCCTTGGCTATTGAATTCACTTCTGTCATCTCCTGGTTGAAGTCGCTCACCTGTGGCCAAGAGGCACTTCACATCTGAAGAAAGTGCGGTTTCCGATCCGTCATAACCCTGGGAAGTACCTCCCAATTGGATTAGTCGCTGATATGGTCGCAATGGAGCCAGTGAGTTGCTGGAGGAGCAAATCGCCTGCACAATTATCGACGATTCGACAACTGCAACCAGCAGTTCGTCAGAAGTTGGAACGCCGAGATAAAGCAGTGGGTGCGGGAAATCTAGCTTCGCTCCACCCCTATCAGTGATCGTCACCTTTGGTCCCAGTTGACCGTCGCTTGCAACAGTCAAAAGGCCCAGCGCTTGAGCCACATACCAACCTCTAATCATCCGATTGAAGGCAATACGATCCATCGGCACAGCCTCAGATAGCAGGCGCGCTCGAATCCAGCGCCAGAAGGCAGCTCTGGATTCTGGTGTCTTGTTTTGACTAGACCAGGCTGCGGCAACGGGCTGCATAATGCTGTCAATTGCCATCGGATTGACTGGAAAGCCGAGCATCGTGAAGAATTCAATGCTGTCAGCGTTTTGCTCTCGGAACCAGCGAGCTATTTCTGTCTTTGCATCAAAATCTGCTGGCATTTTTATTTTGCTTATTTCACTAAGCAGGACCTGGAAAGTCGGTTCGTACATCTCATCCTTGGTATTAAAGGGAATGGCGCTAACGATAACGCTGTCTCCCTCACTCACCTGCTTTTCGTGAAGCTGGCTCAGCAGATCAGCATTCAGTTTTACCAAAGGGGTTGCCGAACTAAACGCCGATCGAAGATGGCTCAAGAATTTATCTTTGCGCTTGTTGTACTCCTCGGGACCAAGCTTGGAGCGATCGAAGAATTGGCTGAGTGTTGTTTGAATGTAAACCTGGAACGGAGTTCCTCTTCTTCGCATCCACTCTTTTGAAAGCCCTATGTAACTCTCGGGATTGTCAGGCATCTCAAAGCTTGGAGTGCTGCCATTTGCTCCGACGAGGTTTGGGTTAGAAGTTGTAACTGGTCGCCATGATTTACGAAGCTTTAGGAATGACTCACCGTTCAAATCCTCGAGCATCTCGCTCAGTACTTCGCTAACGGCGTCGTCGTATCGTTCCTTGTCGCTGGATGCCACGATCAACCGCTCGAACTCAGGTGGAAATTCATCCACCTCCAAGAGCATTTTTTCGTTTGAAGATGGGTGGTACTTTCGTGCGACGGAAGCGCTCAGCTTTCCCGGCCAGAATGGATAGTCATTTGGCCTTCCCTCTGGTGTCTCATCCGCATTCACTCTTGCTGAAAGGGCCCTGAAAGCGGACTCGATAAAGGTCTCGAGAGGCTTGATCAAATCTTTTCTAGCTTCAGTGAGTAGTTTTGCTGCCGATGCCCTGAGTGCAGACTCGGATTCCCAGTAGAGCGAGCTCTCAACGTGGCCAAATGCTGCTTCTACCGCCTCATGGTCCTCTCGCAATGAGCTGCTTGCTGAACCAACCTGCAAGGCCTCATAAATGTAACCGCCGACATTACCAAGGTAGCTCTTGAAGGTAAGGCTCTCGCTCTCGAGCTGCTTTGACGCTCGCTCCAATGAAGCCGAGAGCCCCTCAAGGAGTCTTCCAGTCACCCTCAAGCCTTGATTCACAGAGAATCGAGCTACTGTCTTTAGCAAAAGGTCCGGCAACATAGCGGTCCACTGGTCTAGTTTTGCTTGGCGGTTTTTCTCGTCTTTCTCTAGGTATTGCGGGGCTAGTTGGGCCCTTACCGTGAACATGCGGCTGTACCAGTCATCAACAGACAGTCCGTTGTTCTTGTCCAGGCTTCCAGCGGCGGCAACCTGTCCGCGAACTGCCGATTTGAACTCCAGCTGGAGCGACTTTAAGTTTTCAGGGTCTCTGATTGCATCGATTACATCATCGTTTTCTTCGGTCTCTTCGTTTAGACCCGAGGCACGAATAAAGGCAATTTGAGTCTTTTCAGCGTTGTGGCGAATCCACTCTTCTTCATCCATCCGCTCAAAGCGAGGGTCCTCTTCGGTGTGAGCACTAAGGAGCTTCTCAATGCTGGACTTGGCAATCCTTTCTGCTGCATATTCGATGAACTTCTCTCTGGCCAAAGTGACTCGACCAAAGCCGATAGCGGATAGGGCTGGTGAGCCTTGGCTGTCTTGCAAGAATCCTGAGTTCTCTGGAAGTACGTTTCGAGCAGTGTTTTTTAGCCAGTTAGTTGATGCGTAGGCGGCTATCGAGTCTTGGAACTTGTCATCAGTCATCCAAGCGGTGATTGTCGCAGAAACCGCCTTGTAGACATCGTTCTGGCCACCAAATGAAGTGTTAGCTCCCTGCCTGCCAACAATAAACGGATAACGGACGCCGATTCGATTCGTTGCGCCACCGCTTTGAATGGTTAGGCCTCTGCTCTGGAACATTTCGCGAACCGAATCGTGGGGCTGCTTGTTCCAGAATCCACTTACCGTCTCGCTAATTGTCGCCAGCGCGTTGGCAGGAATTCCAGACCCACCCTTGATCCCATCGAATACGTCGGGAGCAAAAAGGATTCCGTAGCTCTCATCCACCCAAGACTCATTGAATCTGGCCTTTATAGCCTCAACAACATCTATGTACTGTCCAGCACCTGAACCACCGGCAATTGAGGAAACAATCATGAACACTGGATTCGGATTCATGCCAGCCTTCTCAACACCTAGCTTTTGTCCGAGAAGCTCAAGATTTGACAGTGACGTGGAAGATTTCAACCTTTGAATCGCACTGTTTGCTGCGGCGGCAATGTCGTCCAGGCGAGACAAAGCGATTGCTCGACCCACGCCTCGATACTGCCCTGCACCATCGACGATAGGGACGGCCACCTTGTTTGGGTCCGGCAGCTGGCGAGACACTTGATCCAAAAGCTGCTTGCTCACTCTGGTTGAAATACTCGCGGTAACTGTTTTGTATGTTGCGGAAGCCGCAACCAAGCCTTTGTAGGACCCGGCAGGCAAAAACGGTGCAGGATACTCGGCACCGTCTTGCTTTACAGGTGTGTCCACATGAAGGAACTGCCAAGCATCCGGAAACTCGCCTTCCCAGCCAGCGGCCTGAAGTCTCAATTCAAGTTCGTACTTGATGGCGCGCAAAGTTTTCCCGCCAGAGCCGCCGACTCCAACAACTAAAAATGGACGTAACATGTTTCTCTCTTTCCTTTAGGACAGGCTTACTTTTTAAGACAACTTAGGTGGCTCAAAATTAGGTTTGGTAGGGCCACCAGGTGGCATCCCTGGTGCAACTGGAGGAGCGCCTTTGATGCCCGGGGCTGCCGGAGGCCCTGCTTTACCTGGTCCAGGCGCCGCAAATCCTGCGGGTGTACCGGGACCAGTGGGAGGCAGACCAGCAGTCGATTTAGGAGCGGCTGATCCAGTACTTTTATTTTCGGGGTCTTTTGGTTTCTTCTCGCTCTTAGTCTTTTCCGTGGCCAAAGTGGCATCGCGCGCAGCGATTAGTTTGCTCTTGATTTTGGCGTCGTTCACGACGTTAATCATTCGTTCTTGGAAGTCAGGGCTGGCTCCACTCGCGTTTCGATCAAATACGTCAAGGGATACTGGCAACTCACTGGTCTCTTGGTTCAAGCCTCTGAGGTCGGCCACGGCCACTGTTACTGCCCATAACTTGCTCAGCTGCCCTGAGAACTCAGTCTTGGTGCCCATCTTGAAGGCTTTGCCGCGCTTGCCCGTCTTCCCAGAAAATACTCGGTAGCCTTCCTTGGCTTGAAGTTCAAACCATGGTGCAACAAGAGGATTTAGAGAAACTCTAGCTTTAGCTTCGAAATGAGTGGATATGGGGAAACTTGCGCTGTCTTTCTTTGGGCCCTGAAACTTGAACTCATCTAGTCCGAGGGCTGGACCCTTAATGTCCGCCCCATTTCGACCCGATAGAGAATCAACACGCAAGTCATGTGAGGCCAAGAAGGTGGCTTTCAATAGCTCATTTCCGTGCTCCACTTTGGTGGTCAGCCTATTGATTATGTAAATCATGATGATCGGAAGAAGGAACGCCAGGAGAATTAAAACCACAGTGAGCACAGCCTGAACAATCGGATTGATCACCCTTACGGTCTCAAGCGAAACCGGCAAAGAGACTTCTAATTGGGCCCCGGACTCATCCTTGAGAATTATTGGGATGTTTGCACTCACCTGAGAATTCGCGGTCGTGCTGTTAACGGCCGAAATCTTCAAGGTCTGCTCTTGGCCAGGTAGGAGTTGAAGACAGCCATCCGAGTCGAGGCTCGTGCCTGTTGCATCGAAACCCCAGCTCCAAGTCGCGGCCCGGTCAACGCTGTCAGATTCTATAATCACCTCATCGCCATCAGGCAGGCAGAAGTATCCAATTCCTCCGGTCTTGGGCGGGATAACCGTAATCAGACCTTCGGCGGGGCTAAGTCGTCCATTCAGAGTTCCCATATCCAGTGGAACTGGCATGAAGGTAGGGAAATTGTCTGGGAGCGATACAACCAGCGACTGTTCGAGGCTCAGGCTCGCGAGCTTTGTTCCTCCCACTTTGGTCACCAGGTTCGTTATTTCAAAGCGAAGGTTCATTTTTGCCAAACCAGACTCAGGGGTAAGACCGAAACTGAACTCCCCGGATTCAAAGTCCGAGTCGGTTCCGTTTCCAACCGGAGAGTAGGAGCCGTCCTGATTTACTTGATAAACGGCAAAATCAAAACTGTAATCTGTGATGCTAAATACGGTCGGGTCCTTGACACTGGCTTGCACAGCGATGGTTGACTCAGACCCGCTCACAAGACGGTTGTCTGGATTGGGGTTAAGACCAAGTGCGCTGAAGGCTATGAGCACGGTTTCGCTCGGCTCAGTGCCAGTGATTTTCCATGTTCCAAAATCTGACAGATTTGTAATGTCAATTTCGATGCTTGATGCGCCAGATTTTTCGCTCAGGACAACAGAGGGCGACTGCAATGCATTTGCCCCGCTAGCATCTAGCAAGGTGACTCCGCTGAGTGGTTCACGAAAAAGAAGAGTTACATTCGCGACACCCTGATTTATGTCGAAGGTACCGTCTGCATTTATTGCAGAGGTCGATCCACCACGGATGAGACCGCCCAACTTCAGAAACTGGATCGCCAAGTCTCCCGGAGTTTGGGCTCTGATGAAGGCCCCGGAGGAATGACCCGATGGAATCACCCCAGTCCCATCGCCGCAATTGACGTTTCTTGATGCACCATCGATAGTCAGAGCTCCAGAGCCCTCAACCATAGGTTGCATCCAAGTTTTTCGCTCTGGGTAGCTGTCGAATACTCCTGGGCCCGCAACATCTAGAAGCACACCAAATACGGTTACACCGGATTGCCTCATTTCGTATAAAGGACCATATCCTAAAGACGGCTTTGCAAAACCTGTTGCCACCGCTTGACCGCAAATGGCATTCAGAGCATTCAGGCTGAGCACAACGTCGTCATCGACATTCAGACCGCCGTCAGTCAGCCAAATAAGTGCCTGGCAACCGTCCGACACTCTTTTTTGACTTGCGAGCTCCGTCTGAGCAGAAGTGAGTGCAGTTAGCCAATCAGTGGTGCCACTTGAGGACTGCACGCGAATAACGCGGGCAAGCACCTCGGCCCATTGTTCGCTGGTCTCAGTTGAAAGTGTCATCCAGTCTGTTGGGACTGGATAAAAGTTGTCTGCGAAAAAGCCCGCATTCCAGTTTATTTTTAGGCCAACTGGCTCCTCGGACAACGTCGAGAGCTGCCGAAGACTTTCAGAAAGCACCTCTGCACGGACAAAGTTCGGGTCAGTGCCAACTCGCCCCAAGGATGATTCTGAGGACAGGCTTCCAGAGGTATCAATCAAATAGTAAACATCCAGGGTGTCCTTGGTTGCTAAGCAGCGCCTCAGGTCTTGGATTGCCCTATCTCCCATGGCAGAAAGCGAAGTTGAGGTTTCAGTGAGAACCGACATCCCAGCGTTAGCCCCCAAAGGAGCTAGTCCAATCAGCGCTGCGGCCAATAAGGCTATAAGTCTTTTCATGCCAACCCAAAGAATTCTGTAAGTATTTCAGCGGCGGTTTCACTAATTCTCAAGACGTGGATTGTTCCTACAATCACACCTGCCACAGAAATGAACTGCAGGAATTTTGACAGGGACCTGTTTGGAGAAAAGTTAGGAGATTTCATTCCCTTTCGCTGGGAAACAGCGTCCCAGGCCAAGCAACCAGCTGGACCAATTGCAGCAATCAAATACGCGCCAACGCCCAAAGTCACCGATGAAATTGGGATAAGAAAAATAAGGAGAATCGACATTGAAAGAAGGACGAGAGAGATAATCAAGGGCAGCTTTGAGGCAGACTTGGCCGCTTGCTTTGGTGCGCTGAAAATTGTGGCCGAGGGCCCATTGACTGGAAGCGTCATATCATCCCCCTTGCCACAACTACCTTCTTTTTGAAACGATACTCCTTTCCGCGACGAATGCCAACGAATCATCGCATCTCAATAGCTCGTTTCCAAGCTCCCTCTCGGCCTTACGCCGGCCCCCAAGTCAAAATCTCACGGCCGTTCGACTTATCGGTGCGGCGAGACTAGGTGCCGGTACGACTAGGGTGATCTCAAGTTGCAAATAAATTGAAATTGGGGGAAAGATGAAGTACGTAGTTTTGCAAGTAACACTCAAAGAAAAGTTCATTGGGACTGGATCAAAAAACCTTAGTGAGCTTGAAGGTGTAATCAACAGCCAAGTTTCAAAGGGCTACAAGCTTCACACTATTTCCACTGAATCAGGCGGCAGTAAGGGCTTTGGAGGCGGAGACAGAATGCAGGCCACGCTTGTGTTTGAGAGCCTTTAAGAGTCGGAAATCGCTCCAATTGCTCTGCTGAGCCCTCGCGATGGATATCTAACTAACTGAATGTAGGTACGGATTTCGTGAAGACTCCTTGCTGTTTGGTTTGAGCTGTAAACATGTCTTGTGGCCGGGAATCCTCAGGCTCGCATACTGAGAGTTCCTGGGAGGAGTTGGTGGCTAGATTTAGATCACGCCAGCAACATCCTCGCTAATTCACACACCCAACACTCACAGACCTAAGTGCTTCAAACTCCCTAACATCCACGCTCAAGTCCCACTTGGTTTTCACAACCATCCAGTCTTCAACGTATTGGCACCGGTAACTAATGTTTGTTGGTAGCCACTCAGCGGGGTCTCTTGCGGACTTTGATCTGTTTGAACCTGCACTAACTGCAATCAGAGCCTGTGGTAGGTCAAGGTCATTAGCAAATGCCTGCCGCCTGTCGGCGGACCACGCATTTGCACCGCTGTCCCAGGCTTCTTTTAGTGGAACCATGTGGTCAATGTCTAGCTTCGATGAATCAGTGATCACAACGGCGTCATAGCTTGAGAACCAGCTGCCGGTTAGCACCTTGCAGCCAGCACCTAATGTCACAGGTTCTAAGGATTCAATAATCAACACTTCTTCGCGGGCATTACAGCTGTCTCGGTCTGCATCTATCCAGTGCTTGAACAGACCTCTGTCATAACCACTTGTTACCTCTGGTTTGATCTCCATGCCTGCAAGCAAGAATGTGAACCTATCGACTTGTTCAGAAGACCCACCTTCCTCAGCAACCAGCTCTTCATTGGCAGTCTCCTGCCCAGGCTCCGATGGAGCTGGGCTGGAGCTTACTTCTGGGGTTGCTTTTGGCTCAGGATCAACAGATTCAGTCTCATTGGATCCGGGCTCTGGTTCCTGAGAGGCAGACGCGGTGGGGGTTGATTGGGCCTGTGAGGCTGTTTGTGAGGCAGTTGGTTGTGGTTCTGGGCTGTCGGTGACAAGGCCAATAAAGCCAAAGAGTGCGAGACTAGCCACGATGGCAATTGTTTTTGGTTTCCACATCAGCCTCGCCCCCCAAGGGTTATCTTGCTAACACAGTACCCGTGGAGGCTGACAGATGAGCCCGCTCGTATTTATGCTGCGCAACTAAAACGTTATTGGACAGGTCCCCGGATACTCAACGGATAGGTCCCTGTTTTTCTCCGAGTAGCAAACGTAAGTTGGCTCATCGCCGGACACCCAGCTCTGATCTCTTGTGATCGATACTGTGTCAGTGAATTCGGTTGACTCATTAACTGTGATTACGTAGCCGCCGATGCTTATCGAATTACCCTTATAAAGGATTGAATCTAGGCTGAAATCGTTCTCTACTTTAGTTTCGATGTAGATGAGGGTTCTTCCCTCGGGGGCAAGGGCTGTCATTGGTCCAGCCCCATTCCCGAAGCTCGTATCGATGTGATAGACCAGCACCCCTTCTCGGCTGCGGTTGGCGGGTTTATCGACATCAAATTTAGTTGACCTTCGTGATTCTATGGCGATCGCCTGGGTATCAGACATCCTGATCAAAATGGTTTTGAGCGACGCATCCGCAACGCTCACCGGCGTCAATACGAACGAAGTTTCTTGGAAGTTCTCATCGGTTAGACAGAAAACTTCGTCGTCAGTCATCCAACCCGCTAGCCACATGGGCCAGCCACTAAGAGACTTGGTTACCCCGTCTTGATTGTCCATTATGTCGAGGCCCTTGAACGGACCGGACAGAGTGAAATCGCTGCGCTTTACGCTGTTCTGGCTGTGCCAGTAAAGATCGGGCACCCGAAAATAGTGCATAGTTTCGTGGGCCCAGAAGGCCCAAAGGTTCTTGTCAGGTCTGAACTGATAACTTCCGGGTGTAAAGCCTCGGTAAATCTTGCCCTCGTCAGTTTGGTAGGGGCCATTTGAGGGTGGCCAAAGGTTGAACTCTTGGGAGACGTCTTGATTTCTTGGAAGAATGAAAAAGACCATGTCCACGCCAGTGAAGTCAACGAACGGATCGCTAGCGCTCAGGGCTGCATTCCAAAACCTATCCACTACCGACGTATTTTCTTCACCGTGCTGGGCAGTATTTTGTTGGGTCTCGGACTGGGAAAAGTTTTCCGATGGCTGGTCTATCGTGATCCAGTCTCCATAGAACTCCCAGTCGAACGAGACTTTGCCTCGAGTGAATACTTCGTAGTACTTAGACATCATCTCGGCGGCCGGTTTCGTGAAATCCAAGGGTTGCCCGTCACCCTTGATATCTGGGTACTGGACTGGAATTACCGCAATTTTGTAGTTCCCATCTTCAAGACCACCCTCGGCTCTTGGAAAACCAGTGGGATAGGCGTCTTCGTACCTTGCGCGCTCCCAGCTGGTTTCAATTAACTGGCATCTCTGAACATTGTTCTCGGGGAGATTTGATGTTAGGGCAGGGGTTTCCTGAGTCTGATCGGTTTGGCATACGGGCTGAAATGCCTTCCAGCCACTATTCGAAACCCTGGTTACGGGCTGAAGTTCAATTGAGTCGCACGCTGGGTAACGCGAGTTTATAACTACTGGCTCTTCAGTAGCTTTCGCCTTGGAAGTTGTTGCCACCTCCGGCTCATTGGCTGGTGGCGCTTGCGAAGTTGTGCAGCCCGCCAATATAATCGCGGTCAACACAATGCCGATGAGTCGTTTCAAGATTCTCCCTCTTCGTGGCCTAGGCCTAGATGCTGGTCGGAGCCATTAGCTGGTTTCAAGGGGGAACTCTTCACCATCGTCAGGCAGCAGCGCAAAGAGCTCCATCTTGGCGTCCATCCACTCTTGGACGTGTCCTGATTCCAGG
>Ga0222664_1000408_pt1 | contig 26382 bp, 13 predicted proteins | sample AntAcemetagen604_FD_181147 | JGI IMG/M metagenome (GOLD analysis project Ga0222664, IMG submission 181147) | Saline water microbial communities from Ace Lake, Antarctica - #604 | ecosystem: Environmental > Aquatic > Non-marine Saline and Alkaline > Saline | place: Antarctica: Ace Lake... | reverse complement strand
TCTTCTAATAATATGCGATATTCAGTTGTAAAAATGGTATATCCAGATGTTTGAATAGACTCTTCGTCAAAACCTCTTAAAGTGTTTAAACCCCCAATTCTAAGTAATTCATTTGCAAATAATTGGTTGTTTAATAGCCATTTAGATTGATTCCCAAATTTTATAGTACTTCGTTTAAAAATAGGCCAATAATATTCTCCATCAAAAGCAAAACTAAATTGGTTGGTTTTTAGGTCTAACGAATCATAAATTAAAGGGTTTAAATTAATATTTTCTAAAATCTCTCTTGTGCCGCCTGATGCGCTAACATTAAAAGCAAACCCAGACCTTGGATTGTATTTATAGTTCAATTTAAAAGATGATAACCCAATACCATAATTTCTTTTCCTAACATCAACTATCGGAGGCAATGTTGTAAAATCTTCAAATAACGCAGTTGAAATAATGTTACTTGAATAATTTTCTACGAACACCTTAAAGAAGTTACCTTGCTTAATGGCGTATTGCAGCCCTAACTTAAGATTTTGTTCTGCAAAAGTTGTATCTCTTCTGTATAACCTTAAGTCGAACTCTGAACCTACAGGAGAATTAAAAAGGTAGGGATAATTAATAAAAGCATTTAAATCTTGGGTGTTGGTTTGAAGTTTTCGCCAATTCAACTTGATGATTTCACCGGAACCAAGTGCATTTTGTAAAGCCAGTTTTGCATCACCTGTTATTAAAATTTCACCAGTATTTTCATTGGGTAAAAAACCAGCAACTCCATTAAAAGAACTCGCTTTTTGCTTTTTCAAAAATAAATTAACTGTGGTTTTTTGATCGGTAAAAATTACGGAAGGTGCTTTTATTGAAACTAAAAATGGAATTTCTTTTAACCTTGTAGGTGCCTGTTTTATTATTCTTTCGCTGTAAGGCATGTTTTTCTTTAATCCCGAATAATAAGAGATAAATACTAGAGGTAGTGGCTCATCACTAATAATGTTAATTGAGTCTAGGGTAACTTTCTTGTTCAGATTTACATTCCAGTTTCCAGATATTTGGTAATCTTCAATCTTTATGGTATCCATTTTAACAACCGCAAATGGATAACCATTATTTTCATAATAATTCAAGAATTTTTCGTGCCAATTGGTAATAAAGTCCTTAGAAACTGATTTGCCATAAAACTGCTTTGAAGCGTAATTTAATTTGTTTCCAACCTCACTTCTAATATTGCCTAAGTTAAGATTTCCCCAACTGTATAATCCTCCATTATTTATTTCAATTTGGTTTGTTGTAGCGTTAAACTCACAAAATGCTTCTAAATATCCGTTTTGATGAAGGATTTTTGTAATAATCTCGATTTGTGAAGAATCAGTAGCCTTTTCCAGAATTTGATTTTTTATATCAAAAGGAAGGTTATTGTTTTGGTCAAGCCATCTTATTGATAAATCTTGCCCAAAGGAATAAAATTGAAAAAAAATAAAAAGAAAAAGGAAAAATTTATTCAAGATTCCAATTTATAGGAGTTAGATTATTAGCTTGTAATAACGCATTTGTTTTTGAAAAGTGCTTACAACCAAAAAAACCTTTATAAGCTGAAAAGGGTGAAGGGTGGGCTGCTTTTAAAATATGATGTTTTTCTGAATCTATAAGTTTTGCTTTTTCTTGGGCAAACTTGCCCCAAAGCAAAAAAACAACTCCTTTTTTGTTTTCGCTAATTACTTTTATAGTTTCATCGGAAAATGTTTCCCAGCCTTTTTTTTGGTGAGAACCTGGATTTGATTTTCTAACAGTTAAGGTTGCATTTAGTAGAAAAACACCTTGCCTTGCCCACGAACTTAAATCTCCATGTTTTGGCGCAGTAAAAGAAACATCATTTGATAGCTCTTTATATATGTTTTTTAAAGAGGGTGGAGGCTTAATAGTTTTTTTAACCGAAAAGCATAGCCCATGGGCTTGAGCCTCTCCATGATAAGGATCTTGACCTAATAAAACCACCTTAATATTTTTAAAAGAAGTTAAATTGTAGGCAGTAAAAATTTCATTTACACTAGGGAAAATTGTAAACTTTTTTCTTTCCTCCTTTAAAAAATAATTTAGTTCTTTAAAATAATTTGATTCAAATTCCGTCTTTAATAGGGCAAGCCAATCTTCATTTATCGAGTCTTTAAGATTTATAGATTTTAACGGGTTTTGCATATTGTTTTAACAATTGTATGTTATTATATGAGTGTTTTGAAGCACAACTACAAATCTAAATACCTATTTTTGCTAAATCTTATTTCCTAGGAATTAAAAAATGAAAAAATTTATCTTCTTAATATTCGCAGCGGTTTCTTTATTATTCTGCTCTGTATCTTGTAAAAGCCACGAAAAGTGTCCAGCATATTCAAAGGTTTCTTTAATAGAGAACAATCAGGTGAAAGCCTAAATTCGTTTTCTTGGAATGCTATTACAAGCGTAGAACAGTTAAATCAAATTGAAAATCACTCAAATTTACCCGAAGTTAAGGCTGTTGTAATTTTCAAGCACTCAACAAGTTGCGGAATTAGTGCTATGGCAAAAAGAAGGTTTGAAAAAGAATGGAAATTAGATTCTCAAGAAGTTCCAGTTTACCTTTTAGATTTAATAAAATTTAGAAATATTTCAAATCAAATAGCTTCAATTTGGAATATTTGGCATGAATCTCCTCAGGTAATTGTTTTAAAAGATAAAGTTGTTATTCACAATGCTTCTCATGGAGCTATTTCAGCAGAAAAAATCCAATCAATCATTTAATCGCCCTTTAGCAAAACAAACTAAATGTTTTATGCGTTTATGGTATATTTGTATCACAAATGCGCTTAATATTCACCTTATTTATTGTAGCTTTAGGTCAATTTTGTTTGGAAGCCCAAACAGTTGACAATAGTTCATCGTCAGAAGGCAATAAAATCTTTTACAGAAATGAATTGTATGGAGGTGTTTTTATGCATACCAATGGTTATGGTGTAAATTTTAGAAAAAGCATAAGACAAACAGGATATTCAAAAAGAATTTTTGGAGTGGATTTATTAAATTTAAAACACGCCAAAGAATTTAAAAGTTTTAATCCTTATGTTGAAGACAATAGAGGATTTGTTTATGGAAAGTTAAATTCAACTTTTTTACTGCGGCCTTCAATAGGATTTCAAAAAATAATGTTTACGAAAGATGCAAAAAAAGGTGTTCAAATAAGTTATGCTGTTTTTGCAGGTCCAACAATAGCCTTCTTAAAACCAATTTACTTGGAAGTAGCAGATTTTCAGGGTAATTCAAGATTTGGGGTTTCAAAAACTGAAAAGTTTGATCCTGAAAAACATACTTATGATAATATTTTTGGTAAAGCTCCCTTTTTAAAAGGAATAGAAGAAACAAAACTTTGGCCAGGTCTTTCAACAAAGTTTGCGCTTAATTTTGATTATGGTACCGATGATCATTTGTATCGAGCCCTTGAAACAGGAGTTGCTTTAGATGCTTTTATTCAAGAAATACCCATAATGGCATTTGAAACTAACAGGAGGTTTTATTTTACTTTATTTATAAATATTCACTTTGGAAAGAAAATAATCTAATGGAATCAGTTTTAGAAAAATCAATAAAAAACGAAGAGAAGGTTTCTATAAAAAAGCCTCGTTGGTTAAGGGTAAAGCTTCCAACAGGAGAAAGCTATAAAAAAGTTAGAAATTTAGTATCTGAACATAATTTAAATACCATTTGCGAAAGTGGTAATTGCCCAAATATGGGAGAATGTTGGGGAGAGGGCACCGCAACATTTATGATATTAGGAAATATTTGTACAAGGTCTTGTGGTTTTTGCGCTGTAGCAACTGGAAGACCAGATGCGGTAGATGCTTTTGAACCCTTAAGAGTTGCAAAATCGGTAAAAATTATGGAGGTAAAGCATGCTGTTATTACTTCTGTTGATAGAGATGATTTAAAAGATGGAGGCTCAACGATTTGGGTAGAAACGGTAGAAGCTGTAAGAAAACACTCTCCCAAAACAACTTTGGAAACTTTAATACCTGATTTTGCCGGAAAATGGGAAAATCTACAAAACATTATAGACGTTGCCCCCGAAATAGTATCACATAATTTAGAAACAGTTCGGAGGCTTACAAAACAAGTTAGAATTCAAGCTAAATATGATAGAAGTTTAGAAGTTTTAAGGAGGCTAAAAAAAGGTGGAATGAAAACAAAATCTGGTTTAATGCTAGGTTTAGGCGAAACCGAAACAGAAATTTATGAAACTATGGATGACCTTAGAGCAGTTGATGTTGATATTTTAACTTTAGGCCAATACCTTCAGCCCACGCCGAAACATTTGCCTGTTGCTGAATTTATTACCCCAGAAAATTTTGCCAAATTCAAACAAATTGGCCTTTCTAAGGGTTTTAGATATGTGGAAAGTGGACCATTGGTTAGGTCTTCATACCACGCCGAAAAACACCTTTTTTAATAAAAAATGACCATTTGATAAATTTACCGCCGATTGAAGGCAATAATTTAGTTTATTTGAATACGAAAAAAATAACCCAGTAGATATGAGAAAAAGTATACAATCCATTTTAATTTTAAGTGTATTTATTATAGGGCTAGGCTTTATTGGAGCGGGTCTATTTAATAATGAAAGTACGCAACAAGTTTATTTTCCAAGAGTAGAAAATGATGATGTTACCAAAACAACAGCAGAAGGCCTAAAAGAGACAATGCAAAGACTCTATGGAGATATTTATACAGGTGAAATAAATTTTCATGAAATTAAAAAAGCATACCAAGAATCTTTAGCTAAAAGAAAAAAATCGGGACGTAGTATAGGAATGAATTGGCAATCTCTTGGGCCCAACAACCAAGGAGGTAGAACAAGAACCATAATAATTGATAAAGATGATAGCGACCTTTTAGTTACTGGTGGTGTTTCAGGCGGAATTTATCGTTCTACCAATGGCGGAAGCCGCTGGACAAAAGTAAATAATGTTACAGGTGGGGTTATGATTACCTCTGGTGTTCAAACGCTAAATGGAGATATGTATTTAGGAACTGGTTCTACACTAGGAGAAAGTTTTCCAGGTTCAGGTCTTTACAAGTCTACAGACAGAGGATTATCGTGGAATGTTTTAACAGAAACTGTTCCTAATGATTTAATTAGCAATAGTTCAAACCAAGCATGGACCTTTATTAACGATTTGGCTGCTGACCCGACCAATCCTAATACAATTTATGCAGCAACCAATACAGGTTTGTTTTATTCAACTGATGGAGGTGCAACTTGGACTAAACCAACATTTTCTTCCCCAGCAGTTAATAATGGTGAATGTCAAGATTTAATATTTTCTGGAGATGGTGCAAGATTATTTGTAGGATATAGATCAAGCTTTGTTTATTCTGACAATCCTACTGATGGCTCTACTTACGAAAGATCCTCACATTCTAATTCTTACATAAGACAAAAAATAGCCACATCAAAAGCAAATCCAAATTATGTTTATGTTGCTACAGTTTCTGGTGGTTCATTTTTTGGAGTTTTAGACAATATTTATTTATCTACTGACAAAGGGGTAACTTTTACAACTTTAGATCCTCCCCCACCAATTACAAGTGCAAATTGGGACTTAACAGGTGAAAAAAGATCTGGAACTCTAGGCGGCGGTCAAGGTTGGTACGATTGGGCTTTTACCGCAGATCCTGCAGATGAAAATAGATTTTTTATTGGAGCAGTTCAACTTTGGAGGTATGATGGAAATTGGACACGAGCTTCAGATCAAGGCCAAGGGGCAATCCCATATTATGTTCATGCAGATGTGCATGAAATTGTTTGGGATCAAAATAATACCAATTCAGTTTATTTTCTTTCGGATGGTGGAGTTTCAAAATCATATGATGGCGGAGTTACCTTCTTTGATCATAACAGAGATTATAATACAACTCAATTTTATGGAATTGCAACTGCTCCTCAAGGTTATGTAGTTGGAGGAACTCAAGATAACGGTAATATTGGATTAGACCCTTCAGGAAATTTTTCTGCAGGTAATCCAGATTTCGGCCAACGTATATCTAATCAAGGTATATTAAATGGTGATGGTTTTGATGTTGAAGTATCTGGATTGGTAGATTTAAAATTTACAGCCGCTCAATTCGGAAATTTAGGAAGGTCTCAGATAGAATCTAATTCAGGTGCAGGAATTTGTAATAACCTTTGTGGACAAGGTCCATTTTGGTCCGTTCACAAATTGTGGGAGTCTGATCAAGATTTTACAAGTGAAGATAGTGTTGATTTTGCTGTAGATACTATTAGAATTGGAGTTGGTATTGGTTCTGGTGCAAAGAAATCTTATTCAGGAACTTTGCAACACCCTCAACCAGCTGCAAGAATTGTTTACAATACGGTACATTTTATTTCTGCTTCTTCTGTAGTAGAAGATTTTGATGGAGATGGCATTTTAAGTGGAGATGGTTCAGGTACAATTGACCCTTTAACAGGTGAATTTACTGTTAACTTTAATGATCCACCAGCTGTTAATTCACCTATTTACGCCTACTTTGCGGCAAGGTATGAGCCAGGTGATATTTTAGAATTGAAAAGTAATACTGATGAATTACCTTTTACTTATGCAGTTACCCAAAACCTTGAACCAGGAACAACAATTAAAATTCAAGACCCTGTTCAATCTTTAATGGCTTTTTCTATAGGTTCAAATTCATTAACAAATGGTTTGGGAGGCGTTGCTATTGCCAGAGGGGTTCTTAATGCATCTGAAGATGTTGAATGGTTAAACGTTACAGCAAATGGTTCGGGCTCGGTTCCTATTGCATCTGGTTATTTAGGTGGAGTACCAACAACATTTCAGTTTACACCTGATGGAAATTCACTTTTTGTAGGAACTTCTAACGGAAGGGTTTACAGAATTGATAACCTAAACGAATTATATAGGAAAAAAGTAATAACCCAAGCAGGTGCTGTAGAGCAAAACAGAATCAACTTGGTTACTGATATTCAACAAATTTTTAATTCTCCACTTGGAGGTGTAACAGGAATGTCTTTGCACCCTGATAATCCAGAAGTTTTATTAATTACTGTTGGAGGTTGGGCAGGTTCTAATCCCAATAATAATTGGGTACATATGATTGACAATGCTGTATCAGCTACTAGTATTCCAACAGCAAATAATGTTTCAAAGCAAGGAGATTTGCCTCCAATGCCAGTATTCGATCCCGAGTTTGACGTAAGAGACCCAAGTATTGTATTATTAGGAACAGCTTTTGGTGTTTATTCTACTACAAATATTTTTGGAAACAATGTAGAATGGGCAGATGAAAATGCAGTTTTTGAGGGAAATCCTCCTCCAGTTTATGATGTAATCCAACAAAAACTAGACTTTACAAAAGCAATAAATAATGAGATTTATTACTTGGGAACTTTTGGAAATGGTATTTGGTCCTCTTCAGCTTTAGTTGGCCAAGATGAAATCTCTCATCTAAATTTTGATAATGAGTTTGATTTAAATTTGATGGTATATCCTAATCCTGTTTCTAATACAGCTAATTTAAATGTTGAAGTTTCTACAAAAAGTATTATTAATATAAATGTAATTGATATTTCGGGTAGAGTAATAAAACAAATTACAAACCATCAATTGGCAAAAGGCCAAAATGTTTTAGAGATTCCGGTTACAGGTCTTTCAACAGGAGTTTACTTTGTTAAAGCCAATATTGGCGATAAAGTTGAAATTGCCAAATTCATTAAAAAATAATTTTTTATTTAAAATTTACTAAACCCCGGTATTAATTTATCGGGGTTTTTTTATGATTAATTTGCAAGATGATAAAAGTTGGTATTAATGGTTTCGGAAGAATAGGAAGGATATTAACAAGGGTTCTACTTCAAGAAAAAAATATTGAGGTTTGTGCCATTAATGAGCTAGCAGATTCAAAATCTATGGCGCATCTTTTAAAATATGATTCGGTTCATGGTAGGTTAAACCAACATATTGAAGCAAATAAAGAAGGAATTGTTATTGATGGAAAGCTAATAATGGTTTCATCAGAAATTTACCCTGAAAATATTCCTTGGAAAAAATTTAAAATTGATATTGTAATTGATTGTACTGGTAAATTTAAATCGTTTGAAAAGGCAAGTGGACATTTAAAAGCAGGTGCAAAAAAAGTAATTGTTTCCGCTCCGCCAGAAGATGATTCATTAAAAACAATTGTTTTAGGAATTAATGAAGAAATTTTAGAACATTCAGATTTGATTGTATCTAACGCTTCTTGTACAACAAATTCTGCAGCCCCCTTGTTAAAAATTCTTCATGAAAATCTAATAATAGAATCTGCTTATATAACCACTGTGCATTCTTTTACAACAGATCAAAAATTACATGACTCGTACCATAATGATTTAAGAAGGGCTCGAGCAGCAACACAATCAATTGTGCCAACCACAACAGGAGCTGCAAAAGCCTTAACTAAAATTTTCCCAGATTTGAAAGATGTTATAGGTGGTTGTGGAATAAGAGTTCCAGTTCCTGATGGGTCTTTAACAGACTTATCATGTGTTGTAAAACAAAATGCATCTATTGAAGAAATTAATAACCTTTTTAAAGCGGCTTCAAAAAGTTATTTAAATGGAATTTTAGAATATTCTGAAACTCCATTAGTTTCAGTTGATATTATCGGGAATTCTAATTCGTGTATTTTCGATTCAGAATTGACTTCATCTATTGGTAAAATGGTGAAAGTTGTAGGTTGGTACGATAACGAGTGGGGTTATAGCAACAGGTTAAAGGACCTTATTTTACGGTTGTCAGAATAAATTAATATTTTCTCTCAGTTTTACAATATTTAATGTTTTTAAAGAAAGTGTAAATCTTATTCTTTCCGAGAAATCAATATTATTAATTGATAAGTAATCCTCTATTGAAGTAGAATAGGTGAGCGGTATATAAACTGAAAAGAAATCGTTTAATAAAGGAATATAAACTCCAGCATCGTAAATAAATTCATTTGAGTTAAAAGATGGATAAACTCCACCATCAGCAAAAATTCCAATTGGTAATTTTATAGGTAATTTTACTTTCAAATTTGCTGATGCAATCCAATTGTTTGATTGGCCAACTGCGGTAGGAACTTTAAAACCTCCATGATTTTCAATAAATTGGTTTGAAAAAGCAGAGTTATTTCCTCCCCTATCTAGAAATATCTCAGAATAGGTATAGTCATACAAGCCACTTTGACCATCCATTCTCCAATTATATCTTGGAGTTACAGCGTTGTTGTAGGCAAAAGCACCCAAAAAACCTCTTATTGTTAAATGACCTTTTGATGAGTATTGATGTTTTAGTTTTCCTTCTAAACTAAACCTTAAAAAGTCTTTGTGCTGTTGGAGGTTAATATCAGAAGAGAGAATATTTATTGTTTTATCATTAACAATATTGTAATTTATTGATAAAAAATGGTTTTCGTTACTTATACCTATAGGTTCAAAATCATTAAACAATTGAAAATATTCAGAAACATAAGTGCTAGAAAGATTAAATTTTTGAGTAATATTTCCATTGGGTATTTTAGGTTCTATTAAAAATTCTAAAGCGTTTTTCCAAGTATTAAAACCTCCATAAGAATTATTGCCATTTGCAGGTAAACCATAACCTTGGTAAGAAGTATTAAAAAGAATTTGCCTAAAAGTTGTTTTTGGAAACCACCTATAATTTAATTCTGCAGAACCTAGAAAAAACTCAGCTAAAGTATTTTGGTTTTTACCTGCAAGACTTTGCATTGGCATAATTAAAAACTCAAACTTTTTATGTGGAATACCAATATTATGAAGCGCAATACCGAGCATTGTTTTATTGGTATTATTCCATCCAATAACTGGTGTATAAAACAATTGTCTTAATTCAGGATTTTCAACTGAGGTAAGAAACTTAAATTCATAGCCTTTATTTAAATTGCTTGTATTGTTTAATGGATAAGCATCAGGGAAAAATCTAGAACCTACTTGATAGTTTGCATCTTGGTTTTCTACCGAAATCCATTTTTTACCTGAAAAACCAGGTATTTGCTTTTCTGAATTGTCTGAACCAATAATTTGAAAAGGAGCAATAATATCTCCATTGTTTTTTATTAGAATATCTTTTCCTTTTTCTGTTTTTTTACTTTTTACATACTTGTAGTCAAGTTTGTCTTTTGAATTAATTAATCCTTTAAAAAACCAATCTAAACTTTCATTCAAACTCATTTCTAAACTTATTTGTAAATCTTCAGGATAAGGATGTTTAAATTTCCATTTTTCATAGTAATTTTTCATTGCGGCATCCATTTTTTCATCACCGTAATAGTCTCTCAAATAAGTAAATACTGCACCTGTTTTGAAATATGTAATAAAACCATAGTTTATGGTTCGCATATCTTCAGAGTTTGTATTAATGGGTTGGTCAGAATTTAAACGAGCGGCAAACCGATATCCAAGCATATTATTATCAAAATGATCAGTTTTATCATACCCTACAAGTCCAAATGCCTTATTTATATTTTCTTCAGCAGGAAATTTAAGGCTCATGTATCTAATTTCATTGTACGTATTTAAGCCCTCATCCAACCATGGAAACTCTCTTTCATTTGATCCCAAAATTCCGTAAAACCAATTGTGCCCCACCTCATGCATAATAACATTTTCTAATAATTTATCAGAACCGGGTCTTCCAATAATAGTAATGTTTGGATATTCCATTCCTGCCCCCGCACTTAAGGCGCCATCAACCGCAGTTGCATGTTTGTAAGGATAATTCCCATTCCACTTACTATAATAAAAAATAGCATCATTTAAATAGGGAATTGCTTTTTTCCAAAATTGAGCATATTCATTTGTAAACATTACCCAAGTTGTAACTTCCTCTTCAGAGTTTGGAAGTTTTACCGAACCTTTTAATACATTATATCTCTTATCTGCAAACCATGCAAAATCATGCACATTAGTTTGTATATATGTAAGAGTTTTTAATTTTTTTGATGATTCGGGAAAATCATTTGAGGAAGGATACTCTTTTAAATATTTTGTTTTTCTGGCTAAAGAATCCAACCAAACAATTTCTGATGATTCTTGTAAATCTCCTGTTGCACCTACAACATAATTTTCAGGCAGTGTAATTTTAACTTCAAATTTTCCAAACTCACTATAAAATTCCCCTTGATTTAAGTAGGGCATAGGATGCCAACCGTTTTTATCAAATACGGCAGGTTTAGGATACCACTGAGTTATTTGGTATTGTTGGTTAATATGTCCCAATCTTGAAAACTTCCCTAACGGAATCTTTACTTTAAAAGGGGTAGAGATTTCAATTTTATCTCCTGGTTTTAAGGGCTCAAGCAATATTAACTTTATAATATCAAGGTGCTCAGGATGGTATTCCCATTTAATTTGTTGGTTATTTACTTTGAAATCTAAGGAGTCAATAAATCCTCTTTCTTCAGGTTTAGAAAAGTAGAAATCAGTTTTCCCGTTTTTTAAAAGCTGCTTTGCAAGAGCCGTATTTTGATTTTTGTAGGCGTTTGGCCAAATATGAAACCAAAGAAAATTTAAGGTTTGAGGTGAATTGTTTGTATAGGTGATTTTTTCAAAAGCAGATATTGTATGCTTTGAATCATTTAAAACTGCATTTATTTTATAAGAAACATCCTGCTGAAAATAAGCCTTGGCCGGAAAGGCCAAGGCTATACTTAAAAAAATAAATATTTTTTTCATGTCGCAAAAGTAATCACGACATTAATTTCCATAAATTTTATCCATTAAATGTTGGTATTTTGCTTTGATTTGTTTTCTTTTTAATTTTAGGGTTGGTGTAAGTTCACCTGTAGCAACACCCCAAGAATGGTCAACCAATTCAAACTTTTTTATTTGTTCCCAGCTGCCAAAACCTTGGTTGAGTTCTATTATATCTTTTTCAATTCGGGCAATAACTTTTGGGTTTACTACCATTTCTGCATTTGAATTACAGCCATAGCCTTTTTTCTTGCACCATTCCTTCAAAAAGTCAAACGCTGGAACAACAAAAGCTGCAGGGTGTTTCTGACCTTCGCCAATAACCATTATTTGTTCAATAAATCGAGACTCCTTAAATTTATTCTCCATCAATTGAGGAGCAATATATTTACCCCCAGATGTTTTAAACATTTCTTTCTTACGGTCGGTGATTTTTAAAAATGCATTGTCTTTTCCTGTAAATTCTCCAATATCTCCTGTATGAAACCAGCCGTCTTCATCAATAACCTCTTTAGTTAAATCAGGTCTTTTGTAATAACCCATCATAACGCAAGGACTTTTAGTCAAGATTTCTCCATCTTCAGCAATTTTAACTTCAACATTTCTTAGCACCCTGCCAACACTACCAATCATGGTTCCCTCATTATCTTCTTCATTAACTGTAATTACAGGTGAAGTTTCTGTTAAACCATAACCTTCCATTACAGGTATTCCGGCTGCTAAGAAAACCCTTGCCAATCTAGGTTGAAGGGCTGCACTACCTGATGCAACAGCTAGTACGTTTCCACCTAAGGCTTCTTTCCATTTTGAAAAAATCAATTTTCTAGCAATTCCTAACTGAAACTCATACCATGCTCCATTTGCACCATAAGGTTCAAATTTTTGTCCTAATTCCAGTGCCCAGAAAAATAAAGACCTTTTAATTCCTGTAAGGTCAGCTCCTTTTGCAACAATTTTATCGTAAACTTTTTCTAAAAGTCTCGGCACAGCTGTAAAAACTTGAGGTTTTACTTCTCGCAGGTTATCTCCAATTGTTTCCATGCTTTCAGCAAAGTACACCGATACACCCGTTACAGCATATAAATACAATAACATTCTTTCGTAAATATGGCACACGGGTAAAAAACTTAAAGACTTTGCACTTGCATCTACAGGTAGTCTTTCTATACATGATAAGGCATTCACTACTATATTTTCATGCGAAAGCATAACTCCCTTAGGCACGCCAGTGGTACCTGATGTGTAAATTAAAGTGGCTAAATCTTTTGCATTAACCTGAGCTTTTAATTTTTCAACTTCTTCTTGGTCGCCGCTTTCTCCAAGTTTGGTTACTTCGATCCAATTTTTTTCGCCCTTTATATCATTAAAAGTATAAACTCCTTCTAGTGTAGGGACTTCAGATTTTATTTTATTTACTTTTCCTAAAATCTCTTCATCTGAAACAAAACATAACTTTACTTCTGCATCGTTAAAAATAAATTTATAGTCCGCTTCTGAAATTGTTGGATAAACAGGAACATTTATTCCACCAATTTGGGCAATACCCACGTCCATCATACACCATTCAGGTCTATTATTTGAAATCATGGCAATTTTATCACCAGGTTTAACCCCTAGTTTTAACAATCCTTTACTTGCCAAATTGGCGTTTTCAATATATTTTTCGGTTGATGTAGGAATCCACTCACCATTTATTTTTGCTGTAAGTGAATCTTTTTTTGGGAATTTTGCTTGCTGGTAATAAATTACATCAAAAATCCTTGTTACGTCTTTCATTTCCATAGGTCAGTATTTTGTATTTTTTAAGAAGGCTGTAGTCTTTGCTTTTCAGCTTTACTTCTGTGTGCCTAAAATAAATAAAATGTTACTACTTGAAGCGGTTTTGGAATTATTCACATCAAATGGATTGATTTTGTAAAGAATAAAATTTGCATTAAACCCTTTTTCTAGTTTTCCAATTTCATTTTCCTTTTTTAAAGCAATGGCATTTATTCTAGCTTGGGCAATTAAAATCTCAGCCTTGTCATAAAGGTAGTTTTTATCTAATAAATAATTACCCCTAGCCACAATACCTGTTTCTTCTTCTATTTTTTTTATGACAGATGAATTTTTTAAATTTTCAAAAATTGGAATTACTGGTATTAAATTGAAGTTTTTTAGAGTTGGATAAAAACTGGGATTTAAAAGTTGAGCGTTTTCAATTCTCCATCTATAATCATTATACCCTTTTAAGCTTTGCGCTATTAATTCAATTGCTTTTGGATTTTTATTAATTAGTGAAGCTTCAATTGAAAGTATCGAGTTGGACTCTTTTAAGGAATTAAGCATATTGTAAAATAATTCTTCCTTTTCGGGAGTGTTTAGGCTAAAATTTGAGGAGTCTAAATACACCCCAAAGCATTTCCGGCTTTTTATTTGTTCTTTAAGGTTTTCAAAATCTAGATAATTAATTTTTATAATACAATCTATTTCCTTTTTTGAATTCATTGAAAAGCTTAATCCATTTGTAAAGCCTAATGAAAGAGTATCTTTTATAGTAATCCCTGCATCTGCAAAAGCAGGAAGAACAACTTTTTTTTTGGCATCTATGTATTCTTTTGCTAAATACCTATTCATTATTTGATGTTCATCGCCTACTTCAATAACTTTTCCATCTTTAATGGCCATGGCCTCAAAAATTTCATTTTGCTGATTGAAACTGTAAATACTTGCATTATGCACCACTAAATCTGCATCCTCAGATTTTACACAACTTAACAGTAGGAGAAATAGAAAAGCAAAACTTTTAAATTTCAATATTTTGTTTTTCATCATCTTTTTTAAAAAAGGTTGTAATAATAAAAATACTAAGTAAAATAGTTGCCGGTATTTTATACCTAACCAAAGCACCACTAACAGTTGTTGTTAAACCTATTAATATGAGGAGGTTTAAACTAAATAAAACAATAAAGTTCTTTCGATTTTGAGTTTCAAAATTTTCTCCTTTAATCTTAAATAAAGCTATAATCACAAGAATAAAAAGTGAAATATTTTCTAAGGATGAAATAAGCATAAAGGGTGATTTTGAATTCCAAATAAATGGTCTGAAAACTCCATTTATTAAAGCCATTGGAGCATTAATCAAAATACTTTTTGGATTGCCACTTAAAGTGAAAGTTTCAAAAAAGCTTTTTGCTTTAGAAATTTCAGCCACATTATTAAAGTCTAATTGCTTTTGTGCTAAAACTTGAGAGGGGTTAAAGTCAAATAATAGAAAACTAAGTATGAAGGCTAATATTCCTATTGAATATAAAACAGCTGTTTTTATCCAAAACTTCTTTTTTGCTAGTATGCTAAAAACTATTATTGGTGGAAGTAAGCAAATTAATACATACACTTTTATCAAAACGAGTCCTAAAACCGAGATAATAAAAAGTGAAATTTTTTGAGCTTTCCATTTTTGAGGTTCAAAAAATGACCAATAAAATAGCCCTAGAAAGAGAATTAAAATAGGTTCTTTCAAAACACCCGAAATCCAAAGCCAAGCATTAGGAATTATAAATAGTCCAATCCAGAAAAAATTATTTTTTAGACTTATTCTTTTAAGGTTCGACTTTATCATTAGCCATAAGCCAAGAAACCCACTGAAATTAAAAAATAATAAGTGGGTAGGGTAATAACCTCCTGAAAAAATTAGAATTATTAAATTAATTCTAATAATTAATTGATTATCGTTATACTCTCCAAAATGAAACGGCCGATACCAATGTGTTGTACTTTCTAAGATTAATTTTATGGTTTCATTGTTAATATCATAAAATCCCGAAAAAATTCGAAAAACATCTATTGGATAATTTCTAAAATATGATGCAATAATTACAGCGTCATCAAAAAATTTAAAGGTATCTGCATTTACTCTTTCTATTTGGTATACCTTATTATATATATACCAAATTGTAATTCCACCTAAAAGTGAAATTCCCCATCCAATAATTGCATAAATATTTCTCCCTTCAATTTTGAAAAAATTGTGTTTAGAAATAATCCAAGAACATTGTAATAAGGTTATAAAAAATACAATCATTTATAGATGTGAAAAACGTGTTATCAATTTTAGCAAATAAAGTTTGTTATTGAATACTTAAATAGCTTCCTATTTCTACTTTTGTCCAAAGTAAAAAAAAATGAGTTCGAACGAGCCAAATATCCAAATAGCCAAAAAATTAGGTTTATTAGAGGAAGAATACCATAAAATAGTTGAAAACCTAAATGGAAGAGAGCCAAACTTTACTGAGTTAAGTATATATGCTGTAATGTGGTCTGAGCATTGTTCTTATAAGAATTCAATTAAATACTTAAAAACTCTTCCACGCAAAGGGCCTCATTTATTAGCCGAAGCAGGCGAAGAAAATGCAGGTTTGGTGGATATAGGTGATGGTTTGGCTTGTGCTTTTAAAATAGAATCTCACAATCATCCATCTGCAATTGAACCATATCAAGGAGCAGCAACAGGAGTAGGGGGAATTAATAGAGATATTTTTACGATGGGGGCTAGACCCGTAGCGCAACTAAATTCATTAAGATTTGGCGAACCTCACTTAGAAAAAACCAAGTGGCTACTTAAAGGGGTAGTAAAAGGTATTGGAGATTATGGAAATTCATTTGGCGTTCCAGTTATTGGGGGCGAAGTTTTTTTCGATAAATCTTACAACACAAATCCTTTGGTAAATGCAATGTCGGTAGGAATTGTAGAAAAAGGAAAAACTATTTCAGCAATTGCAGAAGGTGAAGGAAATCCTGTTTTTATTGTAGGCTCATCTACAGGAAAAGATGGAATTCATGGAGCCACTTTTGCTTCAGGAGATTTATCTGAAACATCAATGGATGATTTGCCAGCAGTTCAAGTTGGAGACCCTTTCCAAGAAAAATTACTTTTAGAAGCTTCTTTGGAGCTTGCCGGTAAAGATTATTTAATAGGCATGCAGGATATGGGAGCTGCAGGAATTACTTGTTCAACATCAGAAATGAGTGAAAAGGGAGGTGTTGGAATGGATATCAATTTGGATCTTGTTCCTACGCGTCAAGAAGGTATGCTTCCATTTGAAATATTACTTTCTGAGTCTCAAGAAAGAATGTTGGTGGTTGTAAAAAAGGGATTTGATAAGGAAGTTATCGAAATTTTTGAGAAGTGGGATTTAAATTGCGTTGAAATAGGAGTTGTTACAAAAGGCAATACTCTAAAATATTTTTCAAAAAATGAATTAGTTGCAGAATTACCTGCAGATACTTTGGTTTTGGGTGGTGGAGCCCCTGTTTACGATAGAGAATTTAAAGAACCAGCCTATCATCAACTAGCAAAAACATTTTCAATTGATTCAATAGATGAACCAACTGATTTAAAATCAGTAACCGAGTTCATGCTTGCACAACCAAATATTGCATCAAAAAAATGGATAATAAAACAGTATGACTCTATGGTTGGTACCATTAATATGTCAACCAATAATCCTTCCGATGCTGGTATAATAAATATTAAAGATTCAAATAAGGCAATTGCTGTAACTGTTGATTGTAATGCGAGGTATGTTCACACCGATCCTCAAAAAGGTTGTGCTATCGCGGTGGCAGAAGCAGCAAGGAACATTGTTTGTTCTGGAGGGGAACCTTCTGCAGTTACAAATTGCTGTAATTTTGGAAATCCGTATAATCCAGAAGCTTATTGGCAGTTTGTTATGGCCATTAAAGGAATGGGCGAAGCTTGCGAAAAGTTCAAAACCCCTGTAACAGGAGGAAATGTAAGTTTCTATAACCAAACAGTTACTAAAGATGGTGATGTTCCAGTTTTACCAACGCCAACAATCGGAATGATTGGATTAATTGATGATAAGTCAAGCATTACTAGTCTGAGCTTTAAAAAAGAAGGAGACCATATAATTATTATTGGCGATTCAAGAGATGATATTAATTCATCAGAATACTTAAGAAGTTATCATAATGTAGAATTATCACCTGCACCACATTTTGATCTTAATGAAGAGTTTAACATGCAGAATACTTTAAAAACTCTTATTAATAAAGGACTCATTAATTCAGCTCATGATTGTGCTGATGGAGGACTTATGGTTACTTTATTAGAATCAGCATTTGTTAATGAGAAAGGCTTTTCAATAAATACGAAAAAGGGTGTTAGAAAAGATGCGTTTCTATTTGGGGAGTCTCAAAGTAGAGTAGTGGTAAGTGTTTCTAAAGAAAATTTTGATACAATTAAGATCTTATGTAATGAAAATAATCAAATTTTTGAATTGATTGGTATAGTAGGAGGTAAGGAAGCAGTTGTTGATGGAAAATCTTTTGGTGATATATCCTCTCTTAAAGAAATATTTAATAATTCTTTAGAAAAAATAATTTTAAACTAGAATATATTTATGTTGTATCCAACCCGTATTATAGGGTTGGATGTATAGGGACTAAATATTCCTTGATTTAAATTGTAAAGCAGTAAAATATTTGCTGTTCCATTTTTGCCTATTTGTTGAGCCAATCCTCCACCAATAAATAAGCTGGTTACATTTCTTCTTGGTTCCCCAACAAACCAATTTCCGTTTAATACTTCATATTCAGTATGAGCAAAGAAGTTTTGAAAAAATAGGTATCTGAAAAAAACTCTTCCTCCAAAAGTATTAGCGGTATATCCACCAAAAGAAGATTTGTCGTTTAAATATATATAGGTACCTCCAATTCCTGCTTTCAGCTTATCATTTATATTGTATCCAAATAAAGGCGAAAGATTAATAAGGGTTAGCGTTCCAAATTGTAACCCAAAGTTGCCTCCAGTAAAAAACTTTTTTCTGTCAAAATGTTTTGTATCCTTTGTATCTTCGACTTGGCCAAAACAAAATCCAATATTTAATAATAGAACAGTAAAAATAAAAGCTTTCTTAAATGAATACATATTTAATAACAGGTTGCTCAAGAGGAATAGGATTTGAGTTTGTAAAATTAGCACTAAACCTTAACAATAGGGTGGTGGCAATTTCTAGAAATGCAGAATCCTTAACGAGTCTAAATAACGAAAACTTACACATATATAATAAGGACATTAATTATCTAAAGGATATATTATATATAAAGGAAGATTTAATCAAAAAAAATATTGAATTATCTGCTATAATAAATAATGCAGGTTATTTAGTAAACAAACCTTTTCTTGATCAAACTCCAACCGAAATTCAAGATCAAATAAATGCAAATTTTATATCTCCAGTTAATATTATCCAAAACCTATTTTCTTTAATGAAAGAAAATGGTCATATATTAAATATTAGCAGTATGGGAGGCTATCAAGGTTCTGTAAAATTTCCGGGACTTAGTATTTACAGTTCGACCAAAGGTGCTTTGGCTATTTTAACTGAATGTTTGGCAGAAGAATTTAAAGAAAAAACAATTAATTTTAATTGTTTGTGCCTTGGGTCAGTCCAAACTGAAATGCTTCAAGAAGCTTTTCCAGGTTATCACGCTCCTATATTACCCCGTGAAATGGCACAATATTTTTTAAGTTTCATTTCTCAAAAACCTAGTGTTTATAAGGGGAAGGTGTTGCCACTTTCCACCTCTACACCCTAAATGTTAATAACTACCAAACTTTTTTTAAGGTAATGTTTGGAGAAAGCAAGTTTACTTCTATATTTGCATCCGCTTTTGAAAAGACGTTCTTTGATAAACATAAAAGCGAAAATAAAAAACAATTTAAAAGCTTTGTAGCGTCAATTTGATTACTACATTTGCACTCCGTTTTTAAAGCGGGTTTCAAAGTGAAATTAGAAATAATATTACTTCGGAAAATGTTCTTTATTTTAAATAAAAAAAGTTTTTAAAAAATAATTTAAAAAGGCTTTGTGGTGATAATTGAATTACTACATTTGCACTCCGTTTTTAAAGCGGGTTTCTGAATAATGTTAGAAATAATATTAGGACGAAAAATTGTTCTTTTGATACTTAAAAAAGTTTTTAAAAAATAATTTTAAAAAGCTTTGTTGTGTTGATAATATTTCTACATTTGCACTCCGTTTCTGAAACGGGTACAGAAAAGAGATAAATACTACAAAGTATATATTAAAGTTCTTTGAATTATTGGATCTGCGTAAAAGAATTAAATGTTATCATTTTGAATTAATTTTCAAATTGAGCGGAAACCTTATGAGCTTAAAATTTACTCTTACAATGAAGAGTTTGATCCTGGCTCAGGATGAACGCTAGCGGCAGGCTTAACACATGCAAGTCGAGGGGTAGCAGGGATTGCTTGCAATCCGCTGACGACCGGCGCACGGGTGCGTAACGCGTATGCAACCTACCTTCAACAGGGAGATAGCCAGGGGAAACCCTGATTAATATCCCATAATAATTCAGCTTCGCATGGAGTTGGATTTAAAACTCCGGTGGTTGAAGATGGGCATGCGTCCTATTAGTTTGTTGGTGAGGTAACGGCTCACCAAGACTACGATAGGTAGGGGGCCTGAGAGGGTGATCCCCCACACTGGTACTGAGACACGGACCAGACTCCTACGGGAGGCAGCAGTGAGGAATATTGGTCAATGGACGAAAGTCTGAACCAGCCATGCCGCGTGCAGGAATGAAGGCCCTATGGGTTGTAAACTGCTTTTATAAGAGAAGAAACCTAGGTTCGTGAACCTAGCTGACGGTATCTTATGAATAAGCACCGGCTAACTCCGTGCCAGCAGCCGCGGTAATACGGAGGGTGCAAGCGTTATCCGGATTTATTGGGTTTAAAGGGTGCGTAGGCGGGTTATTAAGTCAGTGGTGAAAGCCTACAGCTCAACTGTGGAATTGCCATTGATACTGATAGCCTTGAATTTAGTTGAGGTAGGCGGAATAAGACATGTAGCGGTGAAATGCATAGATATGTCTTAGAACACCGATTGCGAAGGCAGCTTACTAAGCTAATATTGACGCTGAGGCACGAAAGCGTGGGGAGCGAACAGGATTAGATACCCTGGTAGTCCACGCCGTAAACGATGATTACTCGTTGCTGGCGATACACAGTCAGTGACCAAGCGAAAGTGATAAGTAATCCACCTGGGGAGTACGATCGCAAGATTGAAACTCAAAGGAATTGACGGGGGCCCGCACAAGCAGTGGAGCATGTGGTTTAATTCGATGATACGCGAGGAACCTTACCAGGGCTTAAATGTACTTTGACCGCTCGAGAAATCGAGTTTCTTTTCGAAGCAGAGTACAAGGTGCTGCATGGTTGTCGTCAGCTCGTGCCGTGAGGTGTCGGGTTAAGTCCCATAACGAGCGCAACCCCTATCTTTAGTTGCCAGCGAGTAATGTCGGGGACTCTAAAGAAACTGCCCGCGCAAGCGTGGAGGAAGGTGGGGATGACGTCAAATCATCACGGCCCTTACGTCCTGGGCCACACACGTGCTACAATGGTAGATACAGAGGGCAGCCACTTGGTGACAAGGAGCGAATCTCTAAAGTCTATCTCAGTTCGGATTGTAGTCTGCAACTCGACTACATGAAGCCGGAATTGCTAGTAATCGCGCATCAGCCATGGCGCGGTGAATACGTTCCCGGGCCTTGTACACACCGCCCGTCAAACAATGGAAGCTGGGGGCACCTGAAGTCGGTAACCGAAAGGAGCTGCCTAGGGTGAAACCGGTAACTGGTGTTAAGTCGTAACAAGGTAGCCGTACCGGAAGGTGCGGCTGGAACACCTCCTTTCTAGAGCTGGTTTTTGCTCTTTTGATAGCATTTTTTCTTGCAGATCCAATTTTTATAATCTTCCCAAAGCAAACTCGGTGTTAGCTTCTAAAGTGGTAACAGAGTTTATGTGGATAAATAGTCCCGTAGCTCAGCTGGTTAGAGCGCTACACTGATAATGTAGAGGTCCGCAGTTCAAGTCTGCGCGGGACTACATAATGCTTAGGGGAATTAGCTCAGCTGGCTAGAGCGCCTGCCTTGCACGCAGGAGGTCATCGGTTCGACTCCGATATTCTCCACAATTTCTATCATTTGATAGATAGTTCTTTTAATAGATAATACCATTGGATGGTAAATTTAATAATGGTTCGATTCCATAATTATCACAAACGATTTAATTTGCTTTCCTTAGCTGGGAAAGCATAAAATATTAAATCAACCATGTTTTACATGGCGAAGTTCATTGACATATTGGAAATAATAGAGCAAAAATTTTAACAATTTCATTGTTTAAGATTATCGTTATATACGATACGAAAGTATCGAAGGGCGTATGGTGAATGCCTTGGCTCTCAGAGGCGATGAAGGACGTGACAAGCTGCGATAAGTTACGGGGAGGTGCAAATAACTTGCGATCCGTAAATTTCCGAATAGGGCAACCTTTACTGTTGAAGACAGTAAGCTTAATTGCGCAAACCCGGTGAACTGAAACATCTAAGTAGCCGGAGGAAGAGAAAACAAAAGTGATTCCCTCAGTAGCGGCGAGCGAAATGGGAACAGCCCAAACCACAGTTGTTTCGGCATCTGTGGGGTTGTAGGACTACAATGTGGAATTAAAAATTATAGTTGAATAACCTGGAAAGGTTAACTAAAGAAGGTGATAGTCCTGTAAGCGAAATAATTTTTATACCTAGTAGGATCCTGAGTAGGGCGGGGCACGTGAAACCCTGTCTGAATCTGCCGGGACCATCCGGTAAGGCTAAATACTCCTGAGAGACCGATAGTGAACTAGTACCGTGAGGGAAAGGTGAAAAGTACCCCGAACAGGGGAGTGAAATAGTACCTGAAACCATACGCTTACAAGCTGTAGGAGCCCTTAGGGGTGACTGCGTGCCTTTTGCATAATGAGCCTACGAGTTGCTCCTCACTAGCAAGGTTAAGGACTTAAGGTCCGGAGCCGAAGCGAAAGCGAGTCTGAATAGGGCGCTTAAGTTAGTGGGGGCAGACGCGAAACCTTGTGATCTACCCATGGCCAGGTTGAAGCTCTGGTAACACAGAGTGGAGGACCGAACCGGTTGACGTTGAAAAGTCTTCGGATGAGCTGTGGGTAGGGGTGAAAGGCTAATCAAACTAGGAAATAGCTCGTACTCCCCGAAATGCATTTAGGTGCAGCGTCGTGGTGAGTTTTATAGAGGTAGAGCTACCGATTGGGCTAGGGGGCTTCACCGCCTACCAAACCCTGACGAACTCCGAATGCTATAAAATATACACGGCAGTGAGGGCATGGGTGCTAAGGTCCTTGTCCGAGAGGGAAAGAACCCAGATCATCAGCTAAGGTCCCCAAATCTTTACTAAGTTGACCAAACGTGGTCTAACTGCTTTGACAGCTAGGATGTTGGCTTGGAAGCAGCCATTCATTTAAAGAGTGCGTAACAGCTCACTAGTCGAGCGGTTGGGCGTGGATAATAAGCGGGCATAAGTAAAGTACCGAAGCTATGACATCGAAAGATGGGTAGGGGAGCATTCTGTTCAGCGCTGAAGGCGTGTCGTGAGGCACTCTGGAGCGGACAGAAAAGAAAATGTAGGCATAAGTAACGATAAAGCGGGTGAGAAACCCGCTCACCGATAGACTAAGGTTTCCTTGATCAATGCTAATCAGATCAGGGTTAGTCGGGTCCTAAGGCGAACCCAAACGGGGTAGTCGATGGCAAACAGGTTAATATTCCTGTACCTGTTATAATAGTGATGGAGTGACGGAGATGTGAAAGGTCCGCGTACTGACGGAATAGTACGTTGAAGGTTGTAGGTATACGAATGGTAGGCAAATCCGCCAATCGTGCTGAACACCGATAGTACCACAAACCTTCGGGCGAGTGGATAGTGACCCTAATCAGGCTTCCAAGAAAAACTTCTAAACTTATATTATGACAGCCCGTACCGCAAACCGACACAGGTAGTCAAGAAGAGAATTCTAAGGTGCTCGAGTGATCCGTGGCTAAGGAACTAGGCAAATTAGCCCTGTAACTTCGGGATAAAGGGCGCCCCGCTCCGGCGGGGCCGCAGTGAATAGGTCCAGGCGACTGTTTAGCAAAAACACAGGACTCTGCTAAATCGAAAGATGATGTATAGGGTCTGACACCTGCCCGGTGCTGGAAGGTTAAGAGGAGATGTTATCTTCGGAGAAGCATTGAATTGAAGCCCCAGTAAACGGCGGCCGTAACTATAACGGTCCTAAGGTAGCGAAATTCCTTGTCGGGTAAGTTCCGACCTGCACGAATGGTGCAACGATCTGGACGCTGTCTCAGCCACGAGCTCGGTGAAATTGTAATCTCGGTGAAGATGCCGAGTACCCGCAACGGGACGAAAAGACCCCGTGCACCTTCACTACAACTTCGCATTGTTATTGGGTAATTAATGTGTAGGATAGGTGGGAGACTTTGAAGCAGTGTCGCTAGGCATTGTGGAGTCAACCTTGAAATACCACCCTTTAATTGCTTGATAACTAATTCAACAATGAAGACAGTGCGTGGTGGGTAGTTTGACTGGGGTGGTCGCCTCCAAAAGAGTATCGGAGGCTTCTAAAGGTTCCCTCAGTACGGTTGGTAATCGTACGTAGAGTGCAATGGCACAAGGGAGCTTGACTGTGAGACTGACAAGTCGAGCAGGCACGAAAGTGGAGCATAGTGATCCGGCGATTCCGCATGGAAGGGTCGTCGCTCAAAGGATAAAAGGTACGCCGGGGATAACAGGCTGATCTCCCCCAAGAGCTCACATCGACGGGGGGGTTTGGCACCTCGATGTCGGCTCGTCACATCCTGGGGCTGAAGAAGGTCCCAAGGGTTGGGCTGTTCGCCCATTAAAGTGGCACGCGAGCTGGGTTCAGAACGTCGCGAGACAGTTCGGTCTCTATCTGTTGTGGGCGTTAGAAATTTGAGAGGATCTATCTCTAGTACGAGAGGACCGAGATGGACGAACCTCTAGTGTACCTGTTGTGGCGCCAGCTGCATCGCAGGGTAGCTATGTTCGGATTAGATAAGCACTGAAAGCATCTAAGTGCGAAACTAGCCTCAAGATGAGATTTCTTTTAAGGGTCGTTAAAGATGATGACGTTGATAGGTTGTAAGTGTAAAGACAGTAATGTCAAAGCTGAGCAATACTAATTACCCGTAGCTTTCGATCGTCGATAAGCTTAAACAATGAGTTCTATTATTTTCCAATATGTTTTTTAAAATATTTCCCTTCGCGGGGATTAAGATTTACGGTGACTATTGCGTTGGGGATCACCTCTTCCCATCCCGAACAGAGCAGTTAAGCCCAACAGCGCAGATGGTACTAGGGTAAAACCTGGGAGAGTATGTCGTCGCCGATCTTAGAAGCCCCTTCGCTTGCGGAGGGGCTTTTTTATTTTATAGCTTTTTGTTTTGGGGCGTTTATCAAGTTATTTTTGCCAGCAACTGTGAGGGTACACTTTTTTCTTCTTTTTATGTTTATTGCCAATTTTTCAATTGGTCAATTTATTCAACCTGTTGATAAAGATTCAATTCTCAGTAGTTTGTGTGAATATAAATTTCAAGACAAATTAACAGGTAATAACCCAAATTATATTGATACTTTACCTGAATCTTTATTAAACCAGCCTTTAGTCTTTTTCAATTTAAAAACTAATTTAGGTAACTCAGGAACTCCATTATTGGATTTAACAAATCAAAAACTCAATCAATCAATTGGGTTTAATGGACAATTTGATCATTTGGATTCTTATAGGTTTAGCAAGAGAAATACATTTCAATATGATGTAAATAAAGCTTATACAGAGTTTAACTATTTGAATGGCTCTAATGCTGAGGAATCTTTTTCAGTTCTACACACACAAAAAGTTAGAGAGCTGTTCAATTTAGGTTTTAGATTTAACTCATTAAAATCTGAGGGCTTTTTTGCTCGACAGCAAACACAGCATCGCAATGTTGCTTTAGTATCTAACTTTAATAGTAAAAACAAAAGGTATTATGCAGAAGCAGGAGTTTTCTTTAATAAAGCGATAGTTTTTGAAAATGGTGGAATTTCTGATACGAATTCCTTTTTTCAAAATTCATTACCACGAAATTTAATTCCAGTTAACCTTAATAATTCAAGTAATAAATCCTCTAATAGGTCAGTTTATTTTAACCAATATTACCGTTTAAATAATTCGTCTGAAATTGATTCAAATGGAGTAAGTCAAAACAATAGCAATTATGAAATATCCGTGTATCATAACTTTGAATTTATTCAATCTAATTATTTGTTTTCTGATTTAGAAACGGATTCAAGTTTTTACGCAACATTAGATGCTAACCCTTCTGGTGAATATTGGTCAAAAAGTAATTTTGAAATGTTTGATAATTCATTCGGTTTAACCTTTAATTCTAGAAAATTTCCTTTTCAATCAAACTTCTCTTTCCAACAGCAATTTTTTCAGGTTGGTGATTATGAAACCTCTTATAACTTCAATAATCAAATTGTAAATGCTGAAGTAGCTGTTCCTGTTTTTAATGTTTTGAAAACAGACATGTCTTATTCTCAAGTTTTGTCTGGTTATAATAGTGGGGATGGAAGATTAGTCTTAAATTCAAATTTCGAATTCTCAAAAAAGTATCAAATAGGTTTTACTTATAAAATTCAAACTTCAATTTCGCCTTATATTTATTTAGATTATTCGGGAA
>Ga0222664_1000402_pt1 | contig 26519 bp, 47 predicted proteins | sample AntAcemetagen604_FD_181147 | JGI IMG/M metagenome (GOLD analysis project Ga0222664, IMG submission 181147) | Saline water microbial communities from Ace Lake, Antarctica - #604 | ecosystem: Environmental > Aquatic > Non-marine Saline and Alkaline > Saline | place: Antarctica: Ace Lake... | reverse complement strand
TCAAAGGTAAACAAAGTTTACAAATGAAGTTAGAAGACACAGTTTCTTATGAATCAGGGAAAAATGATCAAGTTTCAATTGACATTGTAGTGCCGGCAAGAAGCGTAAAAAGTTTCATTCAATTTATTAACAACTTGGGAGCTTCACCAAAAAATGTACAAGGTACTATTGCAAGTAGTTTAGAATTTGCCAATAACAACGAAAGTATAACCACCGGCGCAAATAGAACCGCAAAAGATCCAAACACAAACAGAATTGAAGTAGCAGCTATAGGCACACAAGATCAAAAAGGTACAAAAGCAGATCTTGTACTTAACATTGATGGCGAACGAATTAATCTACTAAGTGCAAAAGCAGGTGCAAGCCAACTTGGACAAGCTAGTGGTAAAGAATGGAGTAAACCTTTACATTTCTTTAATACAGTATTTGGTGAAGATATTAGTACATACAAAGATAACTGGTCAGAAGATCAGCCTAAAAACCTAGAAGTATTACGTCAAATCTATAGCAATCTTATTATTCCTAAAATCATGAGACTGACAGGTGGCGATAGTGTGCAAAAAGAAAAAGAATTAGTGAAACAGATTGTAGGAGGGCTTGTTCATTATGCTAACGATGTTAGTGATTCTGGCGAGTCTCAAATCATAGATATTGTAAAACTAAGCACGGTTCCTGGATCCCCAGGTTACAAACTAATGCGTATAGATAGTTCATTAGAACAAGCATTAGAAAAAGTTGATCTTGTAGGAACAGCGACACCAAATGGATTAGGTGTGCAAGTGACAGGCAATATCGGTGGTAAAAATTTATTATTGTTTAAAGCAAGAAGCTATTGGAGCCCAGCAGGTAAACTAACAAGAACCATTATTGAAGGTGGCCCATTGCTAGATCAATTAGCAACTATAAAATCACCTGCACCTGCACCTGCACCTGCATCTGCACCACAAACTCCTAACGCAACAGTTTAATCAGCATAAAAAAATAACAGCTTAGAATAGCTGTATAAGGAGATGCTATTCGAAATGCTGTACCGCAGCAGACCTTCTGATAAATACTTTATGCTAAACTATTTAAAAAACTTATTAGGGCAAACTACAATAGAAGAACCCTATACCAAAGATGACATTAATGTTATATGGTTGCATGGCGCAAATCAAACCAGCTTGAGTTTTGAGTACTTAAGAACAAAAACTCGATTTAAAAAAGAAATAATGATCAACTATTCAAGCATGACACGCTTTCAAGACAACCTAGATATGATAGTAGAACAGGTGCAAGGAAAAGGGCCACATTTTGTTATTGGTCACAGTATGGGCGGAATATATGCTCTGCATCTTACACAGTACATAAGAGTAGTTGGCGGTGTTAGTATCTCAACGCCGTTCCGTGGAAGTTCAACAGCAGATTGGGCAAAGTATATTGTACCAAGCTATCCACTGTTCAAGGACATTGGCAGAAACAGTGATCCTATACGACAAGCCAACGATATACAACTAGACATACCGTGGACGCAGATTGTAAGCACAACTGGATCTGTTCCTTATCACGGCGGACCAAACGATGGAGTAGTAACATTAGCAAGCATGACACATAGAACTGATATGACAATAGTAGAAGTACCACATACGCATTATGAAGTTGTGTGTAGTAATACTGTAGCTGATATTATCAAGTCTTGTTACACTGGCAACATTGCAAAAATATAATAAATTATCGTATGTAATCTAGTAAGTGCGCCCTCACGCTCTGTATATGTATTTATCTCTATTGATATATAATACAGTTGACAAAACATCAACTTTTGTATATTATAAAATAAAGGATGAATGTATGAAGTGGGAAGTAACGACAACAAAAAAACGGCATGTGGTTGAGTGCAACAGCAGTCAAGCAGCCGTATTAAAAGTTAAAGAAACTGATAACGGAATGGTTATTGGTTGTAAAGTCTTACCAAAAACAACGGTAGGCAAAATCAAACGTATTTGGAGTAATTGGGTTGGTAAATAAGACATACGCAGTTGACGAAATATTTGAAGACATTGAAGGCGATCCTGAAAATGTGTTGATGAATATTCCGCCAGAGATTGCAAAACAAATGGGATGGAACCCGGGAGATACATTGAAGATCACAACAGAAGATGGTGCCATTTCTATAACAAAGGTAGAGAATGGCAAAGAATGACGAAACAATAGAGTTAGAAGGTACAATAGTAGATGTATTGCCTAACCAAATGTTTAAAGTAGAACTTGAAAACGGACACAATGTAACTTGTTACACTGGTGGAAAAATGAGACAATTTAGGATACGCTTGGTGATGGGCGACAGAGTCAGATTAGAAATGACTCCTTATGATCTCAACAAAGGTAGAATCACATTTAGAATTTGACAAACAGCTCTAGCTGTGTTATACAATATACAACACGGAGAGAGAAATGATACTAGAACTTAAAAGTTTCGAAATGCTATGCAAAGAGCGCGGAACAGACGGCCGACAGGCTGTGCTGGATTTTGGCGATTACCATCTCAGCATTATTAACGACGGATATGGCTCTGATCAAGGTCTATACGAAATTGGGGTGTTTGAGGCTGCTGAGGGAGTAGCGTCAGATATGATCGAGTTGCCTGGTATTACCGAGGATGGCGATATTGTAAAAAGCTACTTGACAGAGTCTGCTGTGGATGTTATAATCAAAAAGTTATATCTTATCACGGGCAAAACACCGGTACAAATATGATCACAGTCAACGGCGGTTCACGAAATCAGCGCAAATATGCATACAGCATGGCAACCTTTGTTTGTCAGAAGTTTGGCATCTCTCCCAGTATCGAAATCAACTTTAGACGTATGACCAATGACGCTAACTATGGTTATGCTTGTCACCTTGAGGACAACGAATATAAGATTGATGTAAAGCGCAGTCTGCCCATGCGTGAGATGTTGACCACATTGGCACACGAGCTAGTTCATGTTAAACAATACGTTAAAGATGAGATGCCCGACTGTATCTCAGAAGGTGACTATTGGGATCGCCCGCATGAGATTGAAGCTCACGGACGTGAACTTGGATTGTTTATTCGTTGGGCAGAAAACGAATCTGTTGCACATAAAAAATGGACACAAACTGGTTGACAGTATACCATAAAACTATTATATTAACTTAACAACATTAACTTGTTGTAAAACGCTAGAATAATCTAGCAACATCTAAACTGATGATAAACATAGGAGAACTAAAATGTCAGTTACTAACGAACGTATCCTTCCAAATCGCAATCCTTTTAGCATTGCAAAAATTGAAAATGCTATTGCAAAACTTGGCAACAGCAATTTGTATGAGTCACTGCAAGAACGTGTTGCACCTACTAAAACACCCCCAGTTAAAAAACAAATTTTAGATGCAATCAATACCCTAACGCAACGCATGAAATGAAGATTTTGGGCGCATCGAATATATCGATCTGAACGAAATCAATATCAACATTGACAATCAACGAGATGTTGACTGGGATCATATTGCACACATTATTGAAACTTTTGATCCTCGTGCAGCACAAGTGGTCAATGTAATCAAGCTTGCTGATGGCAGTTACAGTGTTCCAGAGGGTCAGCATACTGCTACTGTACTGTTTTTGCTTTGGGTGTCGGGTATCCTTCCTAAAAACTTTAAAATCCAATGTAAGGTAGTCGATGCACTAGCAACTGTTCCGGGCAGCGATCTCAAAGGCGAAGCCTTTGGTAACTTCTTGTTCCGATTGATCAACTACAAGGGTCGTAAAGCAGTAGAGCCTTACTTCATGCACAAAAGTCGTGTGAGTGGTGTTCGCAACTATGGCAGCACACTGCTTGAAGATGTACATGCAGAACGTATCCAAACAGTGGTTGAAGAAAACAACATGTTTACTCGTCCTGCTGTAGAAGCACGTGGTATGGGTGCAAAGCCTGGTATGGTTACTTACATTACGGGTCTCAACAAGATTGCAGAACACGAAACTGAAAACTTCGACACTGCAATTAATGATCTTGAGTTTGCACTAAGCTTGCACGATCGGTACTTTGCAAATGAAAAAGGCGTAGACGGTGGCTTCGTTCTTGCGCTAGGACGTTATGCAAAACTGGCTCGTAAAAACAAACTCACTCTTACTCGTGAGTGGCAAGACGAGCTGATGAAGTTTTTCAAAGCTACATATGCAAGCCCGAACAAGTTTCACAAGACATGTAAGGCACGACTGGAAAAGTTTAATAAGGTCAATGACCTTCCAGGCGGGTGGAGCGATAACTGTTTGTTGAGTATTTTGATTCTAGACTTTTACAAGTGGTGCGATACAAACAATGTAAACTATCCTCCACTGCCTGATCAACACATCAACAAATACAACGGAATTTGATCATGCGTTACTTGTATATCTGGAGCAATCATGTTGGCAAGACATGCTTTGGTATTACAAGTAACCTTGAAAACCGCAAGCGCAAATACGAAGGGCATTGCGGTATCGAGGTTACGTTTGATAAAGTCTACCAAGGTCCTGCTAATCACATCGAAGACTTAGAAACCAACATCAAACATGAGTTCTACAATCACATGTTTAGTACAGGAATCGGCAAATACGAATGGATCAATCAAGAGATTTCAACTAAACAAGTGGTGAGTTGGATTGATTGGGAGATTGAAAACACTTATAACAACTTAATAACGGAGAATCAAAATGAAAGTATATGAAGCAGTGGTAGTAGTCGGTGGCTTAAGAGTGCCGGTAACTGTACAAGCCCCGGGAGCAGCTCAAGCAAAAGCTATGATCGAATCACAATACGGCAAAGATGAAATTCGATCACATCCTGTGGCAAAAGGTTAACATTATGGAAAATCCTTTGGTAGCACTGTTAATTTTAGGGTTCTTAGGGTTACTTGCTTTTGTAATCATTGCTAAGATTTTTTATTGGGCAAGATACAACAACACCGCAGGAGTACTATTACTTCTTGTTGTTCCTATTTTGGCATATATTGCTTATAACATCTAATGGTTGACAATGATGTGCCTATATGCTACAATAGTGTATAGGCACAAACACACAGAGGCACGTTATGTCAGATGTACTGCAACTCAAAATGTATTCTACAAAATTTTTAATCGAACTTGCTTTTGCAGCGCACCGTGTTAACAACGGTTATGTAAAATTTACCAAGCGATACAGTGAAGGCCGGCCCACTACTTTTAGCAACAAAGAAATTGTTGCTTTTAGTGCTGCATTCTATCTAGACAGCAACTCTTACTTGCCCAGTGATTTTGTTCCTGTGAAAGTTATTGATCAAGACAAACAGTCAATGGCAACAGCAGAAAAACATATGCGTCGTTATACCATGCTGGCTTTGGGTAATTTGAGTGATTTTCAGTCTGATGTATTCAAGGCATATTCGCAAGAACAAACTGTTGCAAATCGCGTGGGATTGATTGCGTATCTTCCTCAATTTATAGAACGCGAACTTGAAGATAAAATGTACAAAGTACGCCTCAAGACAGAGTTTGCTGAAAGCCACGCAATCAAAGATAAAAAAATTATTGGTGAGCTTGAAATACTCAAACGTGTATACAATGTTAACTACGAAACATTTTTTTACACTGCTGGCTTCGACGGTAACCTAGTTATGTTTAGCAACAAGTTTGAATACAAAACAGGCGAAGTGTTTGGCTTCCGGGCCAATGTAAAAAATCAAACCACAGACAACGATACCGGGCTAACAGTTAACCGTATCAACTATGTCAAACTGATCAAAATGGAGGCATAAAATGCAAATCATTAATTCTTTACACAAGGTTATTGTAGAAGAAACATACAATACTCTAACCGTTGATATTAACAGTATGCTAAATAGGCTACAACGTCAATTTAAAGATATTTTAGATCAGCCAATGTCTGACCCTATTTGTTTTTATGACAGATTAAAATTTCCTGCAATTCATTGTGGTACTGGAGTTTACTTTATCACATATGCACCAAATGCTGAGTATAATTTTTCTACACGGAATGTAGATCTTGGTGCTGATGCAGAAATTATGTATGTTGGACAAGGTAATATATCACAAAGAAAAGCCATTCATCTTCAAATTTTTAGGAATAACGGTAATCCTAAAGTTTTTTTTAAAAATGATGTAATAACCAGCCAAGTAGATAGTGTTGCAGCAAGAAAAATGTATCAACACGATCCAAACTTACGTAATTGGCGTTTTTCTTACATACTTGCTGAAAAAAAATTGGTCGCCATTGCTTGAAAAATATTATATTGATAATTTGAAACCAAAATTCAACGATGAAAAAATGAGCGGAGTAGCATAAGATGAGCAGAGTATGGAAACACTTTTTGAAAAATCTTGCGTGGCCCACAGGCTTTGCTGTATATCTTATCGCAGTCATTATAGGAGCAACATATCTAGAATCACTGTTTGAAGGTAGTGGGCTTGCAGTTGTAATTACGTTTGTATGCCTGCCCATGCTTGCGTATCTTGTGCGTGATATGTGGCGTGACGCTAAGGAAAAGGTAGAGCAAGAAAATCGAGATATGATGCGAACACTGAAAGGCAAGTAATGCCCAATTATCATATAATACTAGGAAAAAAGCATATGGACCTTTTATATGCTAAGGATGAAGAAGAGGCAATTTTAATTATCGAAAAAAAATTCGGAGTCTCTTCTAAATATAACTCAATCGAGAAATACAAGGCGGTAAAAGCATAATGGATATTTTTTACAACGAAATGGTATTGTGGCTGTTTGGTACTGCTGTGCTGTTCACAGTGTTTGGTTGGTACATTGGCAAGAAAAGTCAGATCGATGAGACAGTTACTGCTACTGTTGATAGTCTCATCAAAGATGGCTATCTCAAAACACAGGTTCGCGGCAAAGACACAGAAATCTTGAAGTGGCGCGAATGGTGCGAAAAAGATGTTGACATTTGACAAAATCAACCGTACACTGGCTACAGAATACAAAAAACTGGAAGCAGACTTGGCCTTGGAGTGTTTAAACCTAAATGACACAGCACGAGAAACTGTTCACACTGCTAAAGCGTCTTCCCACTGACTATACAGACTACGGTGGGGAGATACTACGCTGGGCAGACGGTGATGACTATCCTGACTGTAGTTGTGGATGTCGTTGGTTCTTGCCTTTAGAAGGTGAGTTAGGTGCAGACTGGGGTGTATGCAGTAAACCAGGTGCTCCTAGAGCAGGACTACTAACTTTTGAACATCAAACAGGAAGAGACTGTTTTGAAACCTAGACTAATTAGAACCATGAAAGTACTAAAATGACTGAACAAACTCAAAAATACGCAGTAGTAACAACAGTATCTACATTTTATCATCACTTTGTAGTTCCTATGGATCAGCTACAGAGATGCAACCTAGATGCACCTGTAGAGGTAGAATGGCTTGCTGACAGTGTATATATGGAGGAAGTTGAAGAATTTTCTCAAAAACATGTCGGAGAGCAGATACTAGAGTGTTATGAAATTGACCAAAAACAAATGCTCGAAATGTTTGATAAACAAAATGACTATCTCAAAGACTGGACCGAAGAGCAAAAGATCAACTGGGTATATGATAAATTGAAGGTAACTGATGGCACTGACTAGACTTATTGGCGATATTCACGGAATGTTCAATCACTACCAGGCCTACAGTATTGAAGACTGGGCAGGCCCTACTATTCAAGTAGGAGACTTTGGCATTGGCATGGGACAAAGCGACTACTGGCATGAATCAGTAAATGATTTCCATGCAGATGGCACTCACAGATTCATTCGTGGCAATCACGACAATCCTACTGTGTGCCGTGAGGAGATGGTGGGCTGTATCAACGACGGTAACATCGAAGATGATGTGATGTTCATCGGTGGGGCTTGGAGTATTGACAACCCTGTTGCTCCTCCAGGATGGTATCGTCGTACTGCTGGTGTTGATTGGTGGTTTGATGAGGAATGTTCAGATGAACGCTTTGAGCAGATGCTGGAAGCATATGACTTCCATCGACCACGTGTTATGATCACACACGATTGTCCTCAGCGTGTTAGTTACGAGATGTTTTGGGGTTCAGGCTTTTTAACAGGGCCTATGTATCCAAACCGTACTGGTCAGTGGTTTGATCGCTTCCTAGATGTACATCAGCCAGACGAATGGTACTTTGGACACTGGCACAAGACTATGAGTTACAAATACGGACGTACACAGTTTCAGTGTATTGGCGAACTTGACTACGTTGATGTAGAACTGTGATCAAACTACAAACAAAACTGCCTAGAAGCATCTGCCTTGCGTGTAGTGGTGGAGTAGATTCAATGGCAGCATTGGATTTCCTACGTCGTAATCATCGTGTTCATGTGCTACACTTTGATCATGGCACAGCACACGGTGAAGAGGCTAGAGCCTTTATGGAACGCTATTGTACTGAACAGCAGATCCCACTTACTGTGGGTGAAGCACATGGTACTGTTCCTCCAGGTCCCAGCAGAGAAGAATGGTGGAGAGAACAGCGTTATCAATTTTTTGACAAATTTTGCACTGTGCCTGTGATCACTTGCCACCACTTGGATGACTGTGTGGAGACTTGGATCTGGAGCAGTCTAAACGGCACAGGCAAATGGATCCCCTATCGTAGAAATCATGTGATCCGTCCGTTTCGTCTTACACGCAAAAGAGATTTAGAATTATGGGCAAGAATCAATTCAGTGCCGTGGATAGAGGATGACAGCAACAGAGATACATGTTATACTAGAAACTATATTAGGCATGAGATGATGCCACATGTGCTCAAAGTAAACCCTGGAATTCATAAAACCATCGCTAAAAAAGTCAAGGAGGACACAGATGACTTATAAGACTGTAACTACAACCGCAAGTGTAGACGTAGACGTAGATGTAGATGTAGACATCGATCTTGATCAGTGGGATGATGAAGAACTGATTGACGAAATGAATCAGCGTGGATACACCTGTATCAAAGACCGTGAAGCAGGAATGGATCGTGAAGACTGGCAGTTTCTGCTGGATCAACTTGACAAAAACCCTGAGACATGGTATACTCGTAGAGTAAGAGATAAACTAATGGGAGCACGGCATGGCTAAGGTATTGATGATTGATCCGCCCGAAGGATGGCGTTATGGCTTTCCCAAGCCTGTTCATGAGGAGTTTCACACGCTGGGCAGTGACTTTGATCTAGGCCGTTGGCTGATCGCAGAAGGCTATCCAGAACAAGATATTGAACTGGCATTGAAATACAGTAGGTATTGGGAAAGTGAACAAGAAGATCTCCAAGGATGACAGCAAGAAACTTGTTCGTGAGTGGCGGCAGCATTTGCAAAACAGTAGGCTCACTGAACAACAACAGATTAAACGTGCTAAAGAGTTTGCAAGGAAAGTTATGAAGCCAAACGATTAAATACAATACATAACATAGGGAGTACTAATATGGCTAATCATGACTATATGGGCTTTTCACAAACGCTCGAAGAAGACGACTATGGAATTATTGTTGGAAAAGACGGTACTATCAAAGGTATTTGGGTTCCTGCACACTTAGAAAATGAAGATGAAATACCTGCTAGTATTGCTAATATGTGTGACACACATTTTGGAGTTGACCCAAATAACAAAACATGTTATCATACAGTACATTAAGAGGCTAAGATGACACCACGAGAAAGTGCTGATTATAAACAGCAATGGATGAGCACCGAGAACAACAATCCTGTGCGACTGCACAGTGATTTAGCAGACGCAGGAAAAACTTGGTGCAGACGAACATTAGAACAGCACCAGTGGAGTATGCGTACTTGGACTGATGTATACGAACACACATTTTTCTTTGATGATGTTTATGCTGCTCAAAACTTTGCTATGGAATTTAGTAATTGGACAAATCGATGAAATACGCAGTAATGGTACCGTTTGGAAGCAACGATTATATCTATGTAACTCGTCCGACAGGAGATAAGTTTGAAGTAGAACCTGTACTACACGACACCCACGAAGCAGCCGTAGAAGCAGCGGCTATTTGGGGGCAGAGTGCGCAAATAGTAGTATACGAGGAGAACAATGATGAAGCCTGAAAAACCAGCAGAAGGTATACTCAAACTAAATGATTGGGGCGAAAGTGTTTGGTATCAAGTACCGTGCGATTGTACTGATCCTGATCACGCTCATACGGTTGACATAGAAGCAGACGACCATAGTGTAACTGTTACCATCTATACTACTGTGAAGACACGGTTTTGGGGACGCCGTCGCTGGCGTGACATTTGGAGTCTGTTAACTCGTGGCTATGTAGAATACGAAGCCAGTACTATTCTAAAAGAACAGCAGGCATTGAATTATGCTGCGGCGTTGACAAGTGCTGTAAACGATGTTAAACTGTTTAAAGCAAAACAAGCTGCGGCTAGGAGTAAAAAATGAAAGTGAAAATTGGACCTTACAAGAACTGGATCGGCCCATATCAATTGGCCGAAATGCTGTGTTTCTGGGTCAAGAAACAGCCTGGTGAATATGGCATTCTCAGTAAGCCTGATTGGGTACACAAGTTTGGAGAATGGCTTGCTTATGGCAGCGTAGAGCCTGAACCTGGTGTAGGCGAAGTATACAGCTTCATTGATGACGATCGCAAGCCTACTTGGTTGAATCGTTTTCTTACTTGGGTACACAGCAAGAAAGATCGCAAGATCTTAGTTCGTATTGATCCATGGGATACTTGGAGTATGGATGATACACTGGCACATATTATTCTGCCTATGCTTCGTCAGCTTCAAGCAACCAAGCACGGATCACCTTTGGTAGATGACGAGGATGTTCCAGAACACCTTCGCAGCACTGCGTCTCTTGAACTTACTCAAGAAGAAAAAGACTGGGGCGGCATTGACAGCAATCATCATCTTCGTTGGGATTGGGCGTTGGATGAAATGATCTTTGCATTTGAAAACAAACTTGATGACAGTTGGCAAGATCAGTTTCACAAGGGCGAATTCAAATTTAAAATGAAAAAGCTGGAAAATGGTATGAGCGAAATGATCCGCGATGAAAAAGATCGCGACAACATCGATTGGGATGGTATGAAAGCATATCAAGCAAGAATTTCCAATGGTTTTAGACTATTTGGAAAATTCTATGAATCATTGTGGGATTAATTATGACAAACACAATATACGCAAAACCTGTATCAATCTTTGATGACTGGGGAGCAGCATGTGTCAACGCTGTGGCTGTAGAAGAAAAACCCAAAGAATATCTTGACTACAATACACCTCCTCTAGCACTTGTAATTGCTATGCAGAAAGAAGGTAAAGAAGGTTACGAAATTCATAGTACTATTATAGGTGTAGGTCAAAGACCTCAAATCAAATTTGAAGATGCAATCAGTATTAAAGATCAAGCAACCGCAGCTGAAATTTACGAATATTTTGCTAAAAAGCACACCATGCGCAGACTCAAAGGAGAGCACATTAGTAAGTTTATGCTAGCAGTCGATGATCTATGTGAAAGTCGAACAAGGATCGATAAAGTAAGTGTTGCCATTTTAGTATCGCTTCCTAAATTATATGCTCAGAACAAAAAGATAGAATCTATTATCAAGCAGTTTGAAAGTGTTGCTGTTATACCAAATGTTTCTTCTACTGCGTTTAATGCAGAAATAGAGTTTGTAGACACTGTTCGTATGAGATACAAACAAAGCGATACTACACACTATTTCTTTAAAACTCAAAAGAACAAATTGGTTCGGATAATAGTGAAGTCTAACGACTATGCAAAACCAGCTTGGGACTTTGTAGCAAAACAAGGAAAAGTTAGAATCAAGACACAGTGTGTATTTGCACAGCCGGTAACAGGTTATGACTTTAATGTGTTTCAAACCAGCACAGATTTAGAGATTATAGCAATATGAAAAACAATGGTACAAAAACACAATTTGTTAATATCTTAGTAGAGTTAGCACAGGAAATGGAAATCAAAGACAGCATAGACTTTGGAATGCTCAACATCAAGGAACAGGATGCGTTTGAATTAATGGCAAGTACAGTTGTTGACCAGTTTGAAAGTTTGCCCGAAGAACAGAGAGAGCTGGTAATGCTCGCAAGCTTGGTAAAATTGTTGGTAGAAAATTTTGTATTAAACATTAGACTGAATGGAGTAAACACATGAAAGTAGGAAGCTCGCTGTCTCGTTGTGTGCGAGACATTTATGAAGGCACAGTTGGTATCAACGATGTGTTGGTGATTGTTGCTCGTACAGATTTTGACCCACAGGACGACGCACAATGGAAGTCAATTTGGAGAGGGTATGCTGGTGGCGCCGGTGCTGGTAGTTTACACAGTGCTCCTGAGTGGAGCAGCATTCCTGCTGCGGATGAACAGACAGTGCGCAACATCTGTGTTTATCTTAAAAAGCAGGGAAAACTACACCAGCCACGACAGTATGGTGCTCACCCTCAAAGGTTAGACCACTATTGGTATGATGTAGTGCTGAGTGATGATGTTGTTGATTCAAACCCAGCAGCTAAGAAAGCTTGGGATAATTACAAACTGATCGCAGGGCTTTCATAAATATTCTGCAAGGAGATACACATGTTCAATAAAGGTCATATAGAGCCACTTTGGGATATCGATCAATTTAAAAGTTTAAATTTTAAACACGACACTCACAAAGATGACAAACTGTTGGATACCTATGAGCAATCCGGGCATGATAGGTCGCATATGACCCTTTACAATTATTTCCAACCAAACCCACTGCCCGACTGTGTGTTTGATTATATTGTACCGCAATTCAAAGACCTGTCAAACATTGGCATTGCAATAAATTATTTTAAGCCTGCACAATATCTTCCTGTACATGTTGATTTATTTGGAAAATACAGTTCGGTTCACAATCTCAAGCATGAGGAAATCACACGTATCATCATCATGCTTGAAGACAGTAAACCCGGACAAATCAGTCAAGTATGTGACGAAACAATAGGAAAATGGAGCGCAGGCGATTGGTTCCAATGGGATAGTTCGGACCCACATGCATTTTACAATTTTAGTATGTATGACAGATACGCTATACAGCTAACTGGAACCAAGATTCAAAAAAACGGTTGACTTGCACAATTTTTGTGTTATATATAGTATAAAGCAAAAGAAGGTTGATACAGTGAGTTACAAGTTAGATGAAATACTAGCCAACTTAGATGAGATACTGATGAGGCTAGAACGCCTTGAGCAACATCTAAACGTTAAGAAGCCTGCAACACCACATGAAAAACCAGCGTTGACTGTTGTAAAAACTGAAACAAACATTGTGGAGTTTAACAAAAATGAATGATTATGATTACGAAAACTTCAAAGCATTTATGAATCACTTCAACGTCGGTGATCCATTTACTAACCTGGAGAATCGTGCCAGGACATTTGACATCATCGAGACGTTGGATGTAATCGAGGAAGCAGTCAGCAGTATGGATCAATGTACATTGGCTACAAACATGCTGCAAGCTATTGGAATTAAAACAAAATAATTTTTTTTGCCAGAAATGAAAAAAAGTTGTTGACATACTCAAATAACAGTGTATATTAACAGTAAGATGATAAATAAAACGTAGACAACAAATAAAACGGTTGACACACTAAAAAACCATGCTATAGTAAAGCATAACAAAGGAAAGACTACTAAGATGATGATCGCAACTAAACATATGTTTATTAAAAGCATTAGAGAATGCCGCGAGTATCGTATCGGTGCCTCGGAGGGTTATAACGGATGATGTAGCGTAATACATCAAAAGTTTTTAACAAGCCTCCAGTAGCAATACTAGGAGGCTTTTTTAATGATTACAGTGGAAATGCGGAACGAGACTGCGAGTAACCACTCTAAACAAACTCAAATGGGCGTCCTCGGTGATGGAAGCGCAAGCTGAAAAATCCGAGAGATAAACAAATTCTATTTTCACATGCACAACAGTCTAATGGGACAGTCCCACTGGAAAAGTTATGGCTAGCAAATACCGAATCGGCGGAGATTGTTGTGCAGTTGAAAACAGAATTGGTCGGTGGCCCGGATGGTAAGGGGTGAGACTGCAAATCTCAAGCACTGCGAAGTAATCAGTTCGATTCTGATACCGACCTCCACGATTGGTACTGTAGCTGAGTTGGTTCAAGCGCCTGGCTCATAACTAGGAGTAGGTTGGTTCGATCCCAACCAGTACCACCAAAACACAATATGGCAGTCAACAGCTTGGCCAAGCTGGTCAGAAATGTGTTAACAACAAGATGGTTCGATTCCCTGGCTCTGGTGAGGCTTGTTGTTAATATGATCTGTTTGTGGCTGTCCCTAATATGGCCCCATAGTTTACGCTGGTTAGAATACTGGACTTTCAATCCGGAGAAACGGGATCGTCACCCGTTGGGGCTACCAAAAAAGGGGAGGTAAAGCAGATGGTTTCTGCACCGAGTCTGTAAAACTCGTCTTTAATCGAGAGTGGATCGTAACCACACCTTCCCACCAAAACAATGCGCCCTTAGCTCAGTTGGTTAGAGCGTTCGACTTTTAATCGAAATGTCCGGGGTTCGAATCCCCGAGGGCACACCATTGTTTTGATGATACACTATGAACTAGAAGTGGCGTATGCTACGAGAAGACTAAGTTACCCTGTTTCATTCGGGGCTACGCAGGGGAGGATCCTGCTAGTGTATCTTCTAAACTATGAATACATTAGTAATATTGTTCTATAGCACAAGTGGTTAGTGCAGGCGACTGATAATCGTCAGATCCAAGTTCGAGTCTTGGTAGAACAACCAAATGCCAGCGCAGGTGTAAATGGAGGCATTCCTCACTGTGAATGAGGCGGGAAGGGATCGAAACCCTTGGCTGGTACCAAAATAATACTCTCGTAGCTCAACTGGATAGAGCACCGCACTACGAATGCGAAGGTTGGGGGTTCGAATCCCTCCGCGAGTACCAAAATAACAGTTGACAACTGTGTAGTTGATGCTATATTAAGACATGGGCTGAGTTCAGTGTTTCTCGAGATAAACTGTTCCAGCAAATTGTCCGCCTGCTGTTCCCACCGTGGTAGGTCTAAAGTGACGTAAAGCCAATAAAAGTTAACGGTGGGCCGTATTACTTTGGTGATACACTATTAACAAAACAGCCGTGGCTGGCTCGCTAGACTACCCCGGGTTCTTAGTTGGTTAGGGAAAAAAGCTATAGTGTATCTCTCAAGTAATACAGTCCACCAAGAATAGACTGGATATAATCACCCCTTGTGAGGGTGACCCTAGCGATAGGTCAAGGCTGCAAACAGCCCAGTCTATACTTATTCACTATGCAAGAGGTCGACATCTTGTGTAGAGAGAACACTGCATACGTCACAGGGCTACTCGGCGTATCGGGTAACACGGTCTGAGTCTTAGCTTGGATGCAGGGGTAAGAGTCCCAATCGTGAGATGGCCCAGGAATTAAAGGAAACACCGTGCGATACAGAAAGTTTTACGACGACTTCTAGGCTAATAACCTAGGAGGACCGAATGGCAAAATCACCAATATACGGCAGAGGCCGTAATAGAAGTAGAAATCGTGGACCTGTTCACGCTGCCGCAGCAAACATCAATATGCGCGGTAAAAAGAGCAGAGTTGATCATTGCCGGTGCTGTTATTGTATTGACATGCGTGAAAAAATCATGTATAATATACACAAGCAAGAGATGAAAAATAGAGAATAGGTGACGGCAATCACCTTGACTGGAGAACTACAGTAGCAATCTTTGCCGAGAACGCGAACTAGTAGACTGTATCGTCTAATGGATAGGACGCCCTGCGACACCGTGGGGAGATATGGGTTCGATACCTGTTGCAGTTTTGTCTCCAGTCAGAAATTACGCCTAGGTAGCTCAGTGGTAGAGCGTTGCCCTGAAGAGGCAAGCGTGGGGGGTTCGATTCCCTCCCTAGGCACCAAAACTTTAAAGGAGATCAAATGACAAAATATGAAACATATAACCACTTACAAGAACCTGTAAAATCATTTGAAGATCTCCAGGGTCGTATGCTGTACAAAGTGGTAAATCTCAACAATGATGAACTGAGATTTTATCTAACTGAAGATCACTATGTAAGAATGTATCACGCTCAAGACTGTTGCGAAAGTGTAAGCATTGAAGACATTGTGGGTGACTTGGATGACTTGGTGGGTACATCACTGCTGTTGGCTGAGGAAGTCAGCAACTACGAGCCAGAAGCAGAGACAGACAAAGACGATTGGCACAGTGAAAGTGAAACTTGGACATACTATCGTTTTAGAACTATAAAAGGTTCAGTGGACATTCGCTGGTATGGTACAAGCAACGGCTACTACTCAGAAGAGGTTGACATCGAAATCGTTTAAAAATGCGCCGGTAGCTCAGAGGAAGAGCAGCGGTCTCTTAAACCGCGGGTCGAGATTTCGAAATTCTCCCGGCACACCATATACCCCCGCCGCTGAGACGGGACTGAGCCTTCTAAGCTCGTGCAGGGCGGTTTGATTCCGCCCGGGGGTTCCAAATCGCCTTTGTAGCTCAGCGGAAGAGCTATGGTCTTCGAAACCATTGGTCGGGAGTTCGAATCTCTCCAGGGGCACCAAAATCACTTTTGAACCGTTTTTTTGTCATGATGATAAATAAATACATAACAAAGGAACAGAGACTTCAATGACACTATCACTCGCCATATCGTTAGCATGGACACCAGGACAAAGTAATCCGGGCGTTGATCTATGCTTGGAGGGTGCGAGAGACTAAACTGTTCTAAACAAACAAAAGTTTCTAAAGCCCTCCAAGCACAACGCTTAGGAGGGTTTTTTATTTTAAACAGGCAAAAAAACATTTGACAAGGCACAGATACTACCATATAACAGTAGAACAGGACGCAGAAACTGCTAACACAGACAGAAGCACTTGTAAAAGACTAAAACAAAATGGTTGACACACAGGATAAACAGTGTTACATTAACTAGTAGGCAGCAATGCTTACACGCTATTTGACAATTTAGACACGGTTGTTTTTAAAACAATCACTTGCCTAGCGTAAGCGATGATGGCGAGAGTAAGTAGAGAAACTGGTAATACCAAAGCCAGTTTACAAACTCTACTTACACATACACAGGAATAGCCTGAGGCTTAGCCGCGGAAGCGAGTAAGGTTTAGTTCTGTGTAGTTGTAAGTAGAGTTTATTCCTTGTTAGCTCAGTTGGTTAAGAAAGAATAAATGTTCCCCAGTAGCTCAGCGGCAGAGCGAGAAGCTGTTAACTTCCAGGTCGGTGGTTCGATTCCATCCTGGGGAGCCAAACAAACGGTAGAGCCTAACACATACGGAGCGGTGCCTGAGAGGCCGAAAGGAACAGTTTGCTAAATTGTCGTACCTGAAAGGGTACCCAGGGTTCGAATCCCTGTCGCTCCGCCAAAATAATGCGGGATTAGCTCAGTTGGTAGAGCGCGGTCTTTACACGGCTGATGTCGGCGGTTCGAACCCGTCATCCCGCACCAATACCGTGTAGGTGTGATGTTAACGGTAGCATGACGGTCTCCAAAACCGTTCGTCAGGGTTCAAATCCTTGCACCTATGCCAAATATAAGGAAGTGTGGCCGAGTCAGGCTTAAGGCGCTAGTCTTGAAAACTAGAGAACCGCAAGGTTCCCAGGGTTCGAATCCCTGCGCTTCCGCCATAATAATGGCCCTATGGTATATGGGTATTACACTAGACTGTCTATCTGGTGAACGGGGTTCGAGTCCCCGTAGGGTCGCCATAATAACTGTTACTATTTTCCGAGGGGCTGGGAAAGCCTTATTGAAATACACGTAAGTTGTTTAACTTGAACAAGACTGTGTGTATAGTAGACAAGGTATCAAAGTTGTAGTCCGAGACCAGTTGAGAGTTTGTAGATCAAAGGGGAAGCCCAGCGATTAACAAACAATTGACAAATCCCGCTTTGATGGCGAGTTTTCCAGTCACGCGGTAAGTAGTAACAATTGCGGGTGTAGCTCAATGGTAGAGCCACTGCCTTCCAAGCAGAAGACGAGGGTTCGATTCCCTTCACCCGCTCCAAATAACGCCCTTATAGCTCAGTCCGGCCAGAGCGCCTCACTTGTAATGAGGAAGTCCGCGGTTCGAATCCGTGTGGGGGCACCAGAATAATGCGGGTATGGTGTAATTGGTAGCCACGCTAGACTTAGAATCTAGTGCGCAAGCGTGGGGGTTCGAGTCCCTCTACCCGCACCAAATATGTTGGGAGATAGTTCAGTTGGTAGAATGTTTGACTTTGAATCAGAAGGTGGCAGGTTCGAACCCTGCTCTCCCAACCAAAACTAAAATAACAGGGTATAGCTCAGTCTGGTAGAGTGCTGCACTTGGAATGCAGAGGCCGCTGGTTCGAGTCCAGCTTCCCTGACCAATTAGGGCCATTAGTGATAGAAGGTAGCACACTGCACTTGCAATGCGGAAGAAACGGGGCAGTACCGTTATGGTCCACCATATTATGTCAATGCGGGTTTGCCTACAGCAATGGATATCACAGGCGTCATATCATCAGCTGCGGTAAGGTTCGACTCCTTAATTGACACCAAGAGATAAACTGTTCGATCTAGCCTCGACCTTGAGAACAAACATAGTTTAGAGTAAGGACGGCGGAATAGTGCTAGACGACATTCGGACCAAGTAATCCGTGAGGTCCAGCTTTTTAAATGCGGGTGTAGCTCAATGGTAGAGCAGAACGTTGCCAACGTTACTACGAGGGTTCGATTCCCTTCACCCGCTCCAATTTATGACCGAACGTCACTGTGGTTGTCTTGTTACTTCCATACACCTCGGTCTTCTACGCTGGTACTTATCATTAGGCGGATAGGTTAAAAGAGTGCATGTAGGACTGCCAGCTTTAAAGTTTATAGCGGATTAGAGCAGTGGTAGCTCGTCAGCCTCATAAGCTGAAGGTCGTAGGTTCAAATCCTTCATCCGCCTCCAATACTGTGTTAAAACGACTATTCCGCGAACGAACTGATAATCGTTGCAGCCGCACTGGTCCAAAGCACTGTATATAGTCAAAGAGTGCCGCCGTTGGTCCGTGGCGGTCTTTGACTTTGAAACACTAAATCCTAATCAACAAAATCCAAGACTATGAATCGCAACGTTGACTAGGGGTCGACGCACAGTTTCCACTCTGTGTAGGCTAACGGACTGCCAAATTTATGCTGCCATAGCTCAGTTGGTAGAGCGCTTGATTAGTAATCAAGATGTCGCGAGTTCGAATCTTGCTGGCAGCACCAAAAAAAAGATAAAAAAGATTAAAAAAGGTGTTGACATTGTTTTAAACGATGTTATATTAAACAAGTAAGCAGAGATGTTTACACGCTATTTGATAATTTAGAACAAGCTTTAGACGCAAGTCGATGACGAGCAAAAGCTGTATTTACACATACAACGTGTGTTGTGGATCATAACAGTAAGCCTAATAGCCCAATGTCGTGACACATAAGACAAGTACTGATCATACTTCTACTAAGTAGAACATGTTGTAGCTGTAAATACAGTAAGATGGGCGGTTTAGCGTCCATAAGGGTAAGGCAGGCAACTGTCCCAAGAGTGGGTTTCCTATAAACCACTGCCAGCAATGGTCCATCTAAGCAAGCTGGGGTTAAAGTTGACTCGTGAAAGCGAAAGCAACTTCCGTCCGTAGAAAGGCGGTAAACAGTAAGTTAGGTATGTTGTCCGAAAGGATAGTCGCAGAGCCAGTCGGTGAGCGATAAGGAACTTGGCGGTTCTACAATATACAGCCACGCTAACGAATGTTGACGACCAACCAGTAGTTACACTGTCTGAGCTCGCAAGCAAAGGCTAGGTAGCAGCGCAAGAGTAGAAGGGTTAGGCCCCGGAGACTTGAAGAGCCGTTTAGTAGCCCGCAAGGCAAAAAACAGTTGGTGTGTTGTATTCTGTATCTAACAAGATATGGAGCAACTGGGACAGCACATCGAAGTAGGTTCGCATATAGCTCAGCGGTAGAGCAATTCCCTTCTAAGGAATCGGCGAAGGTTCAAATCCTTCTTTGATAAACAAAAGCGAAAGACTGTCCCGGCGCATTGTGAAAGATGCTTAATACCCGACACGCAAGTGAATTGGGTTCACCAAAGCTCGCAAGGCAGAGGTGATTGTTCCAAGAGAAGACGTAACGGTTTAGCGACTGTGAACTGCTCCGAAGGCAGGCGGAAGATCAAAGGACGAATAGCAATGCGCGACGAGAGAAACGCCACTCTCCAAAAAAGGCAGCATTGGAGCATACTAGAGAATCCGCAAGGACTTTAGTGGATATGGGCTAACCAACCTCGCAAGGGTTCGGGTAAGGCTATCAAAGGGCTCCGTCCTAAGGTGTAATCTCAACCTAGGTAAAAATACATTGATATGGGACAGGCTATACGCCGTTCGGCAATGTGTTTTGTGTAACAGTTTTCGAGTTCCGACCCATTTGGAAGTAAGCAATTACTCCACTTCCGAGACTGTTACACTAAACACATAGTTTAAATGATACATCGACTAAAATTAACAAAAGGAGTTATATATTGGAAAATAATTTGGTTTGGCTGATTGATGCAAAATCAGACGCCGAAGTAAATATGTCAATGACATACGAATCAAAACTTCCACAAGATGTTGTCTATAGAGGTATAGAAAAAGATGCAAGGCAATTGAAAGTATACAATACAGCAACAAGTCTTGATAGAGATTACATACCTGTTGTTAAGTAAGGACAGAAAAATTACATAGTTTTAATGATACATCAACTTAAAATACCGGTACCGTTTGTGGAAAGTAATGGAACGGTTGATGTATCTTTTAAACAATGTTTGTCGCGCGGTAGAGAAGTAGTTAACTCACTGGGTTCATACCTCAGAGATCGGCGGTGCAAATCCGTCCCGCGCAACCAAATACGCTCTGATATCTCAATTGGTTAGAGAAGCCGGCTCATAACCGGAAGGTTCGGGGTTCGAGTCCCTGTCGGAGCACCAAACAGTTCAAAAGAGTAAGGATTAAAAATATTCTAGTTCCTTACGAAGGCGTAAAAAGAAGCGCATAGTCGCTTGAAGGCAGCTGGGCCCGTTAAATATTTTACTAGAAATTTGCTGATGCCACTTTTGAACTTGACAAAACACCGTGTCTAAATTATTGTATAGTTATGGAACATTCATACCAACACCGATTCGATTATTTTCGCAAAACTGTAGCAGAGTGGCATCAACACCACCGGTCTACGTCACCGGGCACCACTGCTCGACTGAAGAAAAGATTCGCTGAGTATGAATATGAATACCATAAAGCAATAGCAGAATACAGAAAAACACGGAGACAAAAATCTTTAGACACTGCGTTGAAAATAGTTGACAATGCGGAAAAAGAGTTTAAAGTATACACAAGACTAGAATTTCTAGGCACATTAGCAAAATAAGGAAAAGGCAAATGAAACTAACACTTCGCAAGGCAAACGCTGTACAGGCAGCAATTAACGAGGCTGTAAAAGGTCTTGATCTTAACTACACTGTGACTCTTAACGAGTTTGAAGGTGTGGAGGATCAGATTGACGCTGTGCGCAATCGCTTTTGGGCACAGTCGGACATTAGAGCACAGATGCTTGAATCTCTTTATGAGATCCGTGCTAAAGTGGCACAGGCAAACGCCGCAGCTGGTATTAACGATAAGTTAACTCTGGTTGCTTACCTTGAAAAGCAGATCGCCCACAAAACTATGTTGGCTGGCAAAGGTGCACAAATTGCGCTTCGTGTGTTGAACGGACAAGTTAAAAAGAATGCTGAAAGTAAGGATGAAAGCTACAGTTACCGTCCAAATGCTGTAACAACCAGCATCTTTACAGAAGCAGAAATTGAAACATTCCGCAAGGATGCTGCTAACTTTAAGCGTGATAAGCAGAAGTTACAGGATGAGTTGCTTGAACTGAACGTGCAAACAGAAATTGAACTTATGGAAAAAACTGCGACATTCCTAAAGAGCGCGGATATTCTTTAAAGAATCAGAGTCGGGTCGCCGGACGCAGATTAGGTAGCACCTTAATCCTTAGCTAAGGAACATACAGGCGACACTTTTTAGTTTTGGTAGTTATGCGTTGAAAGCGTAAACTACCCAGTGAGGAGAAAGAAAGAGAATAGGCAACCAGTATGGGTTTCATACGATACATCAAGGCTTTGAACGCCTCCATGCTATTGTGCTCCAGTTAAATTACATCTGAATAAGATTGCACTTTGCTAACTGGAAATATGAAGCGTTATGCACTTTGTTTTTTGTACTTTGCTTAGGGGACTGTATACCACGCCCTTGCACATTGTCTAGCTTATTACTCGCTTTCTCCGATCTGTTATAATACAAAAAGGCGCCCAAGTAGCGCCTTTTTTCTTGACTAAAATTTCGTTTGAGCATATACTATAGAAGAACAAGAGGAAAGACTATGAGAGATATTTTTGTAACATCAGATACGCATTTTAGACATGCGAACATTTTAAAATTCACTGACAGCGCAACTGGCGAGTTGATCCGCGGTAATCGTTTTGCCGACGTGGATGAAATGGACGAACACATGATTGAACGGTGGATATTATTTTAATGCGCAGTTATCTCCATGCCATCTATTAAAATTGCCTTTGCCTTTTGTAGTTTTACCGCAATTCCGGCATTTATATGTCACTGACATTGCTTTGAGAAAATTTTCTCTTTCTTGTGGCTGCTGCAATCTGCCTTTTTTGGATTCAGAAAGTTTTCTCTTAGTTTCTTCCTTCATTGGACCAAGTTTCTTTCCTTTATGTGATTCACTTAACTTCTTTCTTGTTTCCTCTGATACATTGCGATACTTATTTACTCCAACCATCTCCCCAGATAATACTCTAGGATCATTAGTAGATAATTTTAGAAAACTTCCTTCAGGGTCTTTAAATGTTGTTGATCCACTTGTCACGCCAACATAATCAGAAGCTTCGTATTCATTTCGCGTGACACGAACAGCAACGCCGTTTGAATCTCTTGCCATCACTAGTAATGATGCATGTTTTGATATTTTAGCTGATCTTTGCTTTTTTATATTTTCAGGCATATTTCTGTGTTGTTCTTTTGTCCTGTTACGTTGAGATGCAACAAAATCTTTCTTTATAATTTCGTAAAGTTTTGAAGACTTTTGATTGTGATTAAGTCTATACGCTGCATATGTTACACTAGCAACATTTGCATATACTTTCCACAATATTATATGAGCGATAAAATGTTGACGTGCGGTTAATACTGCGCAATTCCAAGGATGTTTGGCAAATGAAAAATACTCAGGAAACATGTCGTTGGCTTTTGGACAGATATGGTGCCTTTCCGTATATTCATCACAATTTAAATTTTTGTGCTGACATGCTTGGATAAATTTGATATATCTACGAAGATGATGCGGGCTGTGAGTTTTAGATGACAAAATGTTATAAATATTCATGCTGGAACTTCCTTTCTTGTTCTAGAGTAGTTAGGGAGACTACCACATATCCCGTGAACTACGCTATTATTTATACAAAATAGTTATTGACATCTCTTAAAAATAGTGTATTATAAAATTAGATAATAAGGAAAATTATAGTGGATAGTCCATACGTGCAACAAAATAAATCTCGAGATATATGGGTGTCTAGTGATTTTCATTTTAACCACACAAACATACTCAAGTTCGGAGATTCTTCAGGCAAACTATTCAGAGGAGATAGATTTTCTTTCGTTGAAGATATGAACGAACACATGATTGAACAACATAATAAACATGTCAAAAAAGGCGACATATTTTATACGTTAGGTGATGTTGTAATGGGCGACAAGGAATGGTTCAAAACAAACTGGCCGCGTCTTAACGGCAGTAAGCGACTAATTGTTGGCAATCACGATGACATTCCGTTTCTTGCTTCAGGTGGCTTTTTTAAGAAAGTACAGATGTGGCGAATGTTTCCTGAGTTTGGATTGATGTTTAGTCATGTGCCGCTACATAAATCTAGCCTACGCAGAGGGGCACCCGACGACCCTGATGCTCCTGTGCTGCTAAATGTCCATGGACACATTCATCAGAACCCCAGCCCAGAAGGTCCTTATCGCAATGTGAGTGTAGAAGCAACTGACTATACTCCTGTTAACATAGAAGAATTGAGAGTTATCTAATGTGGGCAGGTCAAAGAACATGGCAAGTGTTTGCTGGTGACGATTTCTTAGGCTATGAATATGCTGTAGAACATTCACAAGCGATTGCTAAGACTATTGTGAAATTTGGTGCTCCTGAAAAATGGGGCATCGACACATACACAGTTAACAAAATCAAATGGGCAGAGGAAGACCAATGAGAACGCAACCTGATGCAATTATTCGAGACCTAGAACAGCACAACAGCCGACTGGACAAAGAAGCAATCATCCGCACAGCATACGAAGAAGGCTTGCCTGAATTCTTTGAAGGGTTGCGTATGGCATTAGACCCGCTGGTAACGTTTGGTGTAAAACAAGTACCCGAAGCAACTGCGGATGGACAAGGACTAGAGTGGAGTGTGTTTGTAGACCTAGCACAAAAACTTCAGAACCGTGAACTCACCGGTCATGCAGCACGTGATGCTGTTGTGTTGACTATGAGCATTGCTACTACATCACAATGGAATGATTGGTACCGTCGTATCCTTATCAAGGACCTGCGCTGTGGTGTAAGTGAAAAAACTGTGAACAAAGTAGTGCCTAACTGTGTGCCTGTGTTTACTTGTATGCTGGCACATGATAGTGCCAATCACGAGAAGAAGATGCAGGGCAAAAAACAGATAGAAGTCAAGCTGGATGGTGTGCGAGTCATTACCATCATCCGTGGCGACAAGGTAGAAATGTTCAGTCGCAACGGAAAACAGTTTCACAATTTCGGACACATCATCCAAGAGATCGAAACTGTATTGAAAGACAATCCTGTACCATATCCGTTGGTGCTGGACGGCGAAGTAATGAGCGCCAGTTTCCAAGACCTTATGCGACAGTTACAGCGTAAAGAAACAGTTCAAAATTCAGATGCTGTTCTACACCTGTTTGACACAGTTCCGCTGGAAGATTTCCTCAAAGGTTCATGGGACAAGCCACAGAGTTTCCGCAGTGAGATCACCAAGCATTGGGTAGCACAGCATAGCAGCGTCTTACAGCACGTTACAGCACTGGAGTGGGAAACGGTAGACTTGGACACACCAGAAGGCGAAGCACGCTTTGTAGCGTTGAATAAGGCGGCCGTAGACGGTGGCTACGAAGGTCTTCTTATTAAAGATCCAGATGCTCCGTATGAATGTAAAAGAACTCACGCTTGGCTCAAAGCCAAACCATTTATTGAAGTAACACTGGAGGTTACAGGTATTGAACAAGGAACAGGTAGAAATGAAGGACGACTCGGGGCTCTGGTATGTGCTGGGCAGGACGATGGGAAAGATATTCATGTCAACGTTGGCGGCGGCTTTTCGGATGATCAGCGATCCCAATTTTGGAATGCTAGGGATGCTGTTGTTGGTAATCTTGTTGAAGTTAGGGCAGATGCTGTAACGCAGAATCAAGACGGTACTTACAGCCTACGCTTTCCACGCTTTAAAACATTCCGCGGATTTACACCAGGGGAAAAACTATGATTGAAGTTCCATTTAATATTGAAAGACACGATTCTAAAGGCCACAATCCGTTGAGCATGTGGATTCAGCGTAAATGGAACATGCCTTGGTTAAACTATCTGCTGGAAAATAATCAAGGCATTGAAACAGAAAAATGGTATGATCCTTCTACTGATCAGTACACTGTGAAATTTAAATTTAAGATGGACCCAAAAAAAGAAACATTCTATAGGATTAAATATGGCGATGGAGACTACACCAATGAAACGTAAGTACGACATTCCAAAAACCTTTGAGATTGACAGTGAAATCGCAGATCTAATAGCATCTCAAAGCCTCAAGCAGCACTATAACTATGCCGTAGAAGACATGGATAACTTTGTGCTGCACCAAAAAGGTCAACCAGAGGACTACGAACACAATCTCAAACTCAAAGAGGCACTTCAAATAGTTCTTGACTATTACGGAGTATAACTATATAGTGTAAGCACACACTAAGGAGATATCCATGGCCAAGACACTCACAGTTCGTAAAAAGAAAACAGTTCGTGCAACTCGTCGTATAAACGGGTATGCACTCATGCCCACCAACGATTGGTTCAAAGCCAAGCACTTTGTTCACTACGACGTTGAAAGCAAGGACTGGCTTAGCAAGATCAAAGACTATATTAAGAAAAACTATGACAAGAAGATTGTTGCTAATGTTAATCGCCTACCAGATTGGAAGATTGGTGCGGGCAGCCATTGGGCAGCGACCGCGGCTTTACTAGAAACAGCACCCGAGACTGTACCTGCGCATTATAAAACAGCTATTGTAAAGTGGGTGCATAAGATGGCTGAAGAAGG
>Ga0222664_1000392_pt1 | contig 27074 bp, 27 predicted proteins | sample AntAcemetagen604_FD_181147 | JGI IMG/M metagenome (GOLD analysis project Ga0222664, IMG submission 181147) | Saline water microbial communities from Ace Lake, Antarctica - #604 | ecosystem: Environmental > Aquatic > Non-marine Saline and Alkaline > Saline | place: Antarctica: Ace Lake... | reverse complement strand
AAAATTGGAGAACCTGAAATTATTGAGTTGGAAAAATGGATGGATGCAATGGACGAAACCTTGCCTGCTTTGCAAAATTTTATTTTACCCGGGGGGAATTTGGCAGTTTCTCAAAGCCATGTTTGCAGGGTTGTTTGCCGCAGGGCTGAAAGAAGATGTGTTGAATTACAAATGGCTACAGAAATAGACCCTTTGTTAATAAAATATTTAAACCGTTTAAGCGATTATTTCTTTGTATTATCAAGGGTTTTAAGCAAATTATTAAAGGCAGAAGAAATTGCTTGGAAGCCAAACAAGTAAAATTTATTTTGATAAGTTAATCAAAAAATTACTTTTGCAAAAATTAATAATTTAAACTTAGGCTTATGTATTGGACTCTTGAATTAGCTTCTTACTTAGAAGATGCCCCTTGGCCGGCTTACAAAGATGAGTTAATCGATTACGCAATTAGAACAGGAGCTCCGTTGGAAGTAGTAGAAAATCTACAAGAGTTAGAGGACGAAGGAGATGTTTACGAAAACATTGAAGACATTTGGCCCGATTACCCCACCAAGGAAGACTTTTTCTTTAATGAAGATGAGTATTAACAAATAAACTTAATTTAAAAAACCCTAATAGTAAAACTATTAGGGTTTTTTTTTGCCATCAGCTTTATAAAATGTGTAATCATTGGGTGTTCCTTTTTAAGATTAGGATAATTTTTACACCTTTTTTTTTAACGGATTAATTATTATTAATATTTATACTATATTGTGACGGTTAAATAATTTAAAATTAAAGAAAAATGAAAAAAACTAAATTTACTTTATCAATTGTAATGGGAATCATGTTAACAGCAACATTTGCTTGTAAAAAAGAAATTATTCCCAATCCCAATAAGGGGGGGGGGGAGTAACCAAATTGTTACGGAAACCTCAAACTTATCAGACCTAATTATTAAAAAGGCTTATGCTGATTTAAGAGACCTTTCAGACATGGAATTTAAGGAAAAAGCTTTTGAAATTAAAGAAAAAATGGCAATGCACAAAGCTGGGAAAATATTGAAATCTGAAGAGGAAGTTCCAATTACAGAAATTTTTTATTTATATGAAGGTGTTTTAAATCATGAATATGGAAATATATATGAGGATATTGAAAACCTTCAATCATCGTCATCAACCTTTGAAATTGATATACATCCCGACTCTTTAGAGAATTATTTTGTTTGGGCAAGTGATATTGGGGACCTATATATAGAATTAGCCAATGAAATAGAAATAGAGGTTGATACAAATAACCAAGAAGTGATGTTGATGGCCGATTTAGAATTACAAGAAGTAAATATATCGGAAAGCAAGGCTACCATAAAAATGACAGTTTATGCAGGTTTGGCAAATGTTTGGTTTACTCCTAGCGACCCTGTTTATGGTGCCGAATTAGCAGGTTGGTGCAATACTGGCCAAGGTAATATTGACGGCGCTGTTTTTTTACAAGCATACGCAAATGCCCACGCACCTCATAAATTAAACAACCCTTGTACAGGTGGAACGCAACCTTTTACAATAGGTGTTGGAGTATATCAAACTTATACTTCAATGTATGATCCCCAAAAACAAACACCAAATTATTGGGTTAATAATGTTTTACCAAACCTTTGGCATAATAACATAAATACCTGCATGGGATATAATAATAACGAATGGTACACATGGTACAGTAAAATGCAAAATTTAATGAATTTAGAATTGAGTTATGTTCAAACTTTAGTGCCTGGAACCCAGTTCATTGGTACTACTTTTGTTTCCAAAAATGATGGAAATTGGGATGAGGGCTCACAATACTATCATTATGGTTTATTTGTTTATGGAAATATAATTTGCATCTGATGAAAAATATTTTTCAAAATAAAATAATAGGGTTAATTATAGCCCTATTATTTTTTCAAAATCATAAAATTTTTTCACAACAAACAATAAATTATCCAACAGGCTTTAAAAGTTTTTACACTATAAGCAAATTAAATAATTGGTCTAATAATTCTATTTTGCTGGATTTTTATTGTTCTAAAAATGGTAAAGAATTATCCGAGGTGGATAGTATAATAACATATATAATTGATAAATCAACATTGTCAAACATTAACTTTAAATGCCAAAATAAATTTAGCAAGGGTATTTTAGGAACTAACCAAAAATATCAGGTTTACAACGGTAAACGTTATTTATTTCAAGCCTATACAAATGTCAATATGGTTTTGCATTTTTCGGTACAGGAAGTGGATAGTGAATTGAATATTACCAAAACAATTATTTCAGATTCAGTAAGAAATAGGTTCATAAATGAAATGAAAATAATGAATAATGAAATTTTTATTTCATATTCTCAGAGAATTGATTCATTAACTATTGGGACATTTGATTTTAACGGAAAATTAATACGAAAAAAAGAATTTAATTACATTAATGCAGTTCCTAACATTCCTGTAAATGGAAATAAATATTTTGAACTACCTCATATTGAAAATGGTATTGTAATGAAATTTAAATCAGGACCACAAATGTATTTTATAAATCAAAAAGTTTTAGATACTATTAAAACCTTTGACCCTGATGGACCAAATAATATTGATTTTTTGAACAATCATGATATTTCAACCTTGGGTAATGATGATTTTTTTGTTCATAACAGTTATTTTAGCACATCTGGTACAGCAGTTTATATTGAAAACTGGCAAACAGTTGGATTTAATAATGCGGATCTTCAATACTTTTATATGCGCCAATATTGGGATGGCACATACGACATACGGCTATTTGGCCCAAAAAATATTGATAACCGCGCCTATGCTTATAATTACAATGCAACGGCAGGCATTCATGCAATTGCAGGCTCGGTGCCTTTTGCATCGACACCTTTTCAAAGCCAAGAGCAGCGAGAAGTATTACTTTATGTTTGGGACGATAATGATGTTTTTGACAGTATAAGGTTATTTGGCGATAAAAACCATGTGCCTCTTGATATGATTGTTGACGACAATGGCGATATTTTTATTGCAGGTATTTATAACGAACCTAGCCCGACAGAAGAAGCTATGGTATTTTTAACCAAATTGCCACAATTTGCTATTGGTTTGGCTAAAGAAAAAGCAAACTTTCCACAAATAAAATTGTATCCCAACCCGGTAAGTAAACATTTAAATATTGAAAATTCTACATTTTCTGATGGAGCTACATTTCAAATTTATAATGGAATGGGCCAACTCAAAAAATCTGAAAGTTTACAAACTAACCAAATAGATGTTGAAGGATTAAGTAATGGCCAATATTTAATTCAAATTACCGAAAATAATAATGTGTATAATGCCTTATTTATTAAGCATTAATATATAATTCTACTGGAATATTTATTGAAGTTTATTTTCTAAAAAAAAAGCCCTTATTGCTTTCGCAATAAGGGCTTTTTTTTTAGAAGGTTATCGGGATTAACCTAGTAATTCTTTTACCAAATCTGCAAGCATTTTTCCATCTGCTTTTCCGGCTAATTCTTTAGATAAAATTCCCATTACTTTACCCATATCTTTTATTGAACTCGCTCCTGTTTTCGAAATTGTCTCAGAAACTTTTCCCCTCAATTCATCCTCGCTCATTTGTTTGGGCAAATAAGCCTCAATAATATTAGCTTGTAATTTTTCGGATTCTGCTAAATCTGCTCTACCTTGTTCTGTAAAAATGGCTTCAGAATCTCGGCGTTGTTTCACCAATTTCTGAATTATTTTTAGGGCTGTAGCATCATCTACTTCACCATTACTTCCTTTATCGGTTGCTGCTAAAAGCAATGCCGACTTTACAGCACGCAATGCATCTAACTTATCACGGTCTTTAGCCCGCATGGCATCTTTGATATCGTTATTTATTTGTTCGAAAATTGTCATCATTAATCTACGTTATCGTGTAAAAACGAATTGTTTTGTTTCAACTCTGTTTTTTTATTTCCATTTTCATCTTCAGATTCACTTAGTGTGTATCTGGAAACTTGAGATTCTGATGAATGTGGTAAATCTGAAAGTTTAATTTGACGCCTAACATAAGCAGGTTCGTTTTCCATTTCAACAATACCATTTGGTGTTTTTAACCTACTGCTTAGACTTTTTAAGCGCATCATTCGCTCTTCAGCACGTTTCTGTCTTTCTTCCATGCTTAAATTTGAAATAGAGCTATCTTCCTCCTCCACCTCCTTATTTAATTCTTCAGCTTTTTTTGATGAAAAGTTATTATTTTCAGGAGTTGTAAAACTTGGTTTTTTAACTTCTTCCTCTTCTGTATCTTCTTCAAAATCATCTAATTTATGAATGATTTGAGGCTTTATGGAATCTGTACTTTTAGGCTTCAAGAAACTTTCATCCTTCTTTTCTTCAGTTTTTGGAGTTTCTTTTTTCTCGCTATCTGGTTTTTGAATTAACCTTGGGGTTAAATCAAACTCAATTGAACTTTGCCTTGTTGGAATTTCATTTTTTTCAGGTTTTGGTTCACCTTTTAATGTAGGTTCGTCTTCCTTTTTTTCCTGAGGTAAATTAAAAGAAATAGGTTTAGCAACGGGATTGGTTAATGTTGTATTTACCTCATCATCAATCGTGTAAACTTTTGGCCTTGGGGTATTTCTATCCCTTTCTTGCATTTCGTTTAACTTTTCTTTAGAGTTAAAGCCTGTTGCAATAAGTGTTACAGAAATTTTATCTCCCAAAGACTCATCTTTACCATAACCCCAAATAATATCTGCACTTTCTCCAGCCTCTCCTTGAATAAAATCTGTTATGTCTGAAATTTCATCCATTAGTAATTCAGAATCTCCAAAAGAAATATTTAATAGGATATACTTGGCTCCATAAATTTGATTATCGTTCAATAGCGGTGACGAAAGCGCTTGTTCAACAGCTTTTTCTGCTCTGTTTTCTCCTCCAGCTTCAGCAGAACCCATAATGGCTACTCCACCTTCTGTCATTACTGTTCTTACATCTTCAAAATCTACGTTGATGTAACCAGTTCTAGTAATAATTTCGGCAATACCTTTTGATGCTGTGGTTAACACATTATCGGCATGTTCAAAAGCATCTCCTACAGATAGGTTTCCGTAAATATCTCTTAGCTTATCATTATCAATAATTAGCAAAGTATCTACATGCTCCTTAATGGCTTTTATACCTTCATCAGCTTGTTGTTTTCTTCTTCTTCCTTCAAAAAAGAAAGGAAGCGTAACAATACCAACTGTTAAAATGCCCATTTCTTTTGCGGCTTCAGCTATAATTGGCGCGGCACCGGTTCCAGTTCCACCACCCATTCCAGCAGTTATAAAAACCATTTTGGTATTGGTTTTTAAAATATCCTTTATATGATCGATATTTTCAATTGCAGCGTTTTTTCCTACTTCGGGAATTGAGCCAGCTCCTCTGCCTTCGGTAAGGGTTGAACCTAACTGAATTTTGTGAGGAACAGGGCTTATATCTAAAGCTTGCTGATCGGTATTACATATTAGGAAATCAACACCATTGATTCCTTGTAAATACATATGGTTTACGGCGTTACTTCCGCCACCTCCTACACCAATTACTTTGATGATTGAGGATTGGTCTTTTGGTAAATCGAATTTCATGTCTTTGGGCATTTATTCCGGTTTTTAATTAATCTATTTCTTCGTCATTGAACCAATTAGAGGTTCGGTTAATGATTTTATCTATAAAGTTTGCTCTCTTTTTAATTATAGGTCTCTCATCTGTAGCTTCAATACTAGCTTCTTCAGCGGCTTTTTCATCCATTTGCTTCTGCTCCATTTCAATTTCGTAAGGAGTAGGCTCATTTTGAGACTCGTGATGTTTAATTCTATTTAAATGCTCGTAGCCTTTTAAAATTAAACCAACACCTGTGGCAAACATTGGAGAAGTTACTTCTTCTGTTCCCGAAGCTAAATGTTCGGTTGGAAATCCAATTCGGGTTGACATTCCTGTAACATATTCGAACAATTGCGTAATATGTTTTAATTGAGATCCACCTCCTGTTACAACTATGCCTGCAATAAGCCTTTTCTCGTAACCAGATGATTTTATTTCATAATAAACCTGCTCAATTATTTCTTCCATTCTAGCCTCAATAATATTGGCTAAATTTCTTAATGAAATTTCTTTTGGGTCTCTTCCTCTTAAACCTGGAATTGCAACAATTTCGTTTTCTTGATTTTCTGAAGCTAAGGCAGAACCAAATTTTACTTTTAATAATTCAGCCTGCTTTTTAATTATTGAGCAACCTCCTTTTATATCCTCTGAAATAATATTTCCGCCAAAAGGAATAACAGCTGTATGTCTAATGATGTTATCTTGAAAAATGGCTACGTCTGTAGTGCCACCGCCAATATCAACTAAAACAACACCTGCTTCTTTTTCTTCTTCGCTTAAAACAGCATCAGAAGATGCTAAAGGTTCTAAGGTAATATCAGCAACTCTTAATCCGGCCCTTTCAACACATTTGGTGATGTTTTTTGCCGCAGCTACTTGTGCTGTAATGATATGGAAATTAGCTTCTAACCTAACGCCTGACATACCGATAGGATTTGTAATTCCTTGCTCATTATCAACTGTGTAATCTTGTGGAATTACATCAATAATTTCTTCACCCGGCATCATAACCAATTTGTACATATCCTCAATTAGAGCCTCAATGTCAACTTGGGTAATTTCATCCTCGTAACTTTCTCTCGTTTTTATTCCTCTGTGTTGAAGACTCCTAATATGTTGTCCGGCAATACCAACATTTACAGTTTTTATTTTAAAACCAGATTTTTCTTCGGCTTCTTCAACGGCTTTTTTAATGGCTTCAACAGTTGGCGTAATATGAGTAACCACTCCACGGGTAACACCCGGAGAAACAGCTTTACCCATTCCCAAAAGTTCAAGCTTACCATGCTCGTTTTTACGGCCTACCAATACCGCTATTTTGGTTGTTCCAATGTCTAGTCCAACTACAATGTCAGGTTGTTGCATAGATTTAAATTTTAGTACACACTATTTGATTCTTAAATTTTAAATTGATGGTTGAATATTCATTCCAACCAGTTTTTGGCAAAGCCTTTTTATAAAAAACCATCAACTTTTCAAATTTGAAAGGGATTTCATTTGCTTCTCCAAAAATTATTTCGTGATTACCAACTCTTGGAATCACTTCAAACTCATTTTCCTTATTTACATATAATTGAGACACTTGCGCTTTCCAAAACTCATTGCTTGAAATGAACGTTGCCATTTTATATAAATCAAGATATTGGTCAATCATTTTAATTGAATCTAATTGCGATGATGACAAATTCTGACTTTTTGATTTTTTATTCAAGTGGTTACTTATAAACTTATCAATATTCCATTCTTTATTTTGTGAAAGTTTGTAAAGTGTATAGTAATCAACGGCTACAGCCCCATTTACAACCAATACCCTGGCCGAATAACTAGTTGAAAGCGGCATTATTTTACCAAATTGGTCTAAATAGAAGCTTTCACCCCTCTGGTTAAAAACGCGTAATAATGGTTTTCGCTGCGTAATTTCAACTTTTAATGCTCCATTAATGGTAGTATAAACATTCGCTTTTTGTACAAACGGATTATCTGATAAAAAGTCTTCAATTTTGCGAACATCCACCTTACTAGCATAATCTGTATCTGATAAAGCGAAACCTAAATTTTTAAGCGTGCTTTTTACGTCGTTTTCTAAAATAAAATAGTTGTTATTACTTCTATCAATAGAAATTTTTAAGCCATTATAGGGTTGTGACTTTTGCCTGCTTTTACTAAACCCGAATAGAATTACTAGCAGCAAAATGGCTGTAAACCAACCAATAATATTTAATATTTTTTTAACTGCAGGTTTCAATCAATTTGTTTTTTATGGGTTCAATAGTTTTATCAATATCTCCAGCACCAATGGTTAAAACCACACGGCATTTGGAGTTTACAGCATGCATAGGCAAAGATGCAGGTTGTAATAAGGTCTTTTTTGAAGTATTTACTTTATTCAGTAACCATTCACTGTTAATACCTTCAATCGGTTTTTCTCTAGCTGGATAAATAGGCATTAAAACCAACTCATCTAACAAGCTAAGTGAAGCAGCAAAACCATCAGCAAAATCTCTTGTTCTGGTAAATAAATGCGGCTGAAAAAAGCCCAAAACATCATCATTTGGATACAACTCTTTTACAGAGCTTACTAAAGCATTTATTTCGGTTGGATGATGGGCATAATCATCGATGTAAACTTTTTTACTGTTTTCAAAGTGTTTCTCAAAGCGGCGTTTTACACCTTTAAAGTTTTGTAGTCCGCTTTTTAAATTATTAGAATTCCCGCCAGTATTTAAAAAGATTGCAGCGGCCAGAACTGCATTTTCAACATTGTGCCAACCTGGTATTCCCAATTCTAAATCTGCAATATTTCCATTTGGAGTAACTAAACTAAATTGGTAGCTTCCGTTTATTATTTGAATATTTTGAGCATAAAAGTCTGCCGAATTATCTTTTAAAGAATAAGTAGTTGCATCCTTTATATTTATCTCAGATTCGATTTCTTTTTTTAGAAATAACTTTTTTGTCGCCAATTTGGCAAATTCAGCATAACCTTCAATCAAATGTTTTCCATCTCCATAAATGTCAAGATGATCTGCATCTATTGACGTAATGGCGGCATAAGTTGGGTTAAGCTTTAAGAAAGACCGATCGTATTCATCTGCCTCTACAACTTGAATTTCAGCTTTACCTGAAACCAATAAATTGGTATTGTAATTAGACGATATTCCGCCTAAAAAGGCATTTACCTCAATTTTTGCATTTTTATACAAGTGGCTTAATAAGGTTGTAACCGAAGTTTTTCCGTGAGTACCTGCAATGGCTACAGATGGCAGCCCTGTGCTTAACAAGCCAAGAACTTCTGCTCTTTTTAAAATATTTAAATTGTTTTGAAAACAGTATTGTAGTTCTAAATTATCTTTTGGAATTGCGGGCGTATAAACAACCAAATCTGGTTTACCAATCAATTCTATATTTTCTTCAAAGTGAATTTCAATTCCTTCCTCAACCAACTTATTGGTAAGTTGCGTAACAGTTTTATCATAGCCTAAAACCTTTACATTTTTCGAATTAAAATACCTTGCTAAGGCGCTCATACCAATACCTCCAACACCAATAAAATAGATATATTTAATGTCGTTCAAATTCATCCTTTTATCAATTTTAAGGCTTCATTTGCAATAATTTCTGCAGAATCTTTTATGGCTAATCTAAGAATGTTTTCAGATAGTTTTTGACTGTAGTTTTCATCAGCAACTATTGCCAAAGCCTGTTCAACTAAAGTTTCATTTGCCTGAGCATCAGAAACAATTACCGCTGCATTATGATTTACCAAAGCCTCTGCATTTTTTCTTTGATGGTCTTCGGCGGCATGAGGTAATGGAACCAAAATAATGGGTTTTCCAACCAAACAAAGTTCGGAAACAGCAATAGCGCCGGCTCTTGAAATTACCATATCTGCCGCAGCATAAGCCAAATCCATTCTATTGATAAATTGAAGTGCCTTAATGCCTTTTTCAGCAAATGGTTTTGCAGCAACTTCCATTTCGGCATAAGTAGTTTTACCAGTTTGCCAAATTAGCTGAACATCGGCCTCTATAAATTTTTCGAGTTTGCCTTTTATGGCTCTATTAATTGCTAATGAACCAAGTGACCCACCAACAACTAAAACTGTTTTTTTATTAGGATTAAGCTCAAAAAATTGAAAAGCATTTGCCCGCTTCCCTTCTATTTCAATCATTTCATTTCTTACAGGGTTTCCTGTTAGAACAATTTTTTGTTTTGGAAAAAACTTTTCCATTCCGTCATAAGCCACACAAATTTTGTTAACCTTTTTGGCCAATAGTTTATTGGTAATTCCTGCATAAGAATTTTGCTCTTGAATTAAAGTGGGAATGTTATTATTTGAAGCCTGCCTGAGCATTGGTCCGCTAGCATAACCGCCTGTGCCAATAACAACATCTGGCTTAAAACGATTTAAAATACTTTTAGCTTTAATTAAACTACTAATTACCTTAAACGGAAAACTTAAATTACTTAGGGTTAATTTTCTTTGCAATCCGCTTATCCAAAGTCCTTCAATTTGATAACCTGCTTCTGGTACTTTTTCCATTTCCATTCGGCCTTGAGCCCCAACAAAAAGAAATTTTGCATTTGGCCTTTTAACTTTTATGGCATTTGCAATAGCAATTGCTGGATAAATATGACCGCCTGTTCCGCCGCCACTTAGTATTATCTTAGGCGACAGCGAGTTCATTTTCTTCTTGTTTAGTAGGTTCTACATTATCTTCTTCTGAGATTTCTTGTGCTTGGTTTTGATCAACCTCTTTACTTACACTTAAAATTACACCTATGGCAACTGACGTAAACCAAATTGAAGTTCCCCCCATGCTCATAAAGGGCAGCGGCTGCCCAGTTACAGGCAATAGGTTAACAGCAACGGCCATGTTTATTAAGGCCTGAAATACCAATATGAAACTTATGCCAACTACGAGCAACGACCCAAATGTTTTGGGCGATTTCAATACTATTCTGATAGATCTAAAAAAGAGCATGATGTATAAAAACATCACTAAAAATCCACCGATCAAACCATATTCCTCAATTACAATTGCATAAATAAAATCTGAATATGGATGGGGAAGAAAGTTTCTTTGTGTAGAGTTTCCGGGCCCTTTGCCCTGAATGCCTCCAGTAGCGATAGCAATTTTTGCTTGTTCTACCTGATAGTTTCCTTCTTGGTCTCCTTTTGAGAAGTTTTCAATTCTATTAACCCATGTTTCTGCACGTGGAAAAAGAGCAGGTGCAAATTTGGCTATACCTATAGAAAGTACAATAAATACAATTCCAATTGAAGCCAATGAAATTAACTGTTGAATAGGAATTCTACCAATAAACATTAAAACCAAACAAGCAGCAAATAGAACTGCTGCTGTAGAAAAGTTTGCAGGAAAAATTAATCCACAAACAATGACTACTGGAATAAAAATGGGTAAAAATGCTTTCTTAAAATCTTTTATATCATCCTGTTTAACAGAGAGCATTCTAGCTACATACATGATTAAAGCCAACTTGGCAAAATCTGAAGTTTGAAAGGATTGGTTAATAACCGGAATGGTTAACCAACGGGACGCATCGTTAATATTAGTTCCAACAATTAGCGTTAAGGCCAAGAGAGGAATAGATGCGAATAGCAGCACTTGTGAAATACGCGAAAAGTAGCTGTATTTAATATTATGGGTAATATAAATAATTCCAAAACCTGAAAAAAGGAAAAAACCATGACGCACTAAGTATTTTAGCGTGTTACCATCATTGTGTTTATAAGCCAATGTTACAATTGAACTATAAACCAATAACAATGAGGCCACACCTAAAAAAAGTGTAATTAACCAAATTGCACGGTCACCTTTTAGATATTTGGAAAAAATATCCATTACAACTTACCTACAATTGAGTTGAATAACTCACCCCTTTTTGAGATGGTATCAAGTGTTAAATAACTTGGGGTTGCTGGCGAAAACAATACACAATCATTTTCATTTGCAAATGACAAACTTGCCTGAACGGCTTCATCTAAAGTACCTAACCTAAGTACATTTTTAACCAAACTTTTGCAGCTTTGCTCTAGTGTTGGGTTTGAATTTTTAGAAACATAAATTATGGCCTCCACTTTTTCAGCAATTACTCCTTTTACAAGATTTAGTTCTGTTGTCAATTGTTCATCAGAAACTATCCAAATTAATTTGCCATTGCATTGGTTTATTGATTCTAGGCTCATTAAAACGGAAACCGATTTTGCATCGTTTACAAAATCAATTCCCTTGTAATTTCTTATCCACTCAATACGAAAGGTTGTATCATTTAAGTTCGAAATAGCATTATTTCTAGCTTCGACTAATGGATTAGTTTCAGTTAAACTTTTACCTGTTTTAATTTCTAATTTATCCATGATATTAGTTTTAAAGTGATCTAACAGCTTCTTTAAATTGACGTCCTCTATCTTCGTAATTATCAAATAAATCAAAAGATGCACATGCCGGTGATAATAAAACAACATCTTCTTTAGATGCTAATTGGTAGGAATATCCAACTGCCTCTGTCATGTTTTTTGCTTCTACGATGGTTTCAATGTCGCCTTTAAAAGCTTCAATAATTTTTGCATTGTCTTTACCCAAACAAACAATAGCTTTTACTTTTTCTTTAACAATTTCTGCTAAAATTGAGTAGTCATTTCCCTTATCTACGCCACCTACTATCCAAACTATTTTTTTGTCGATAGTTTCTAAAGCATACCAAGTTGAATTGATATTAGTTGCCTTTGAATCGTTAACATAGTCAACACCCGAAACTGTAACTACGGTTTCTAATCTGTGTTCGATACTTTCGAAATCAGATAAAGAATCTCTGATTACATCCTTGCGGATTTCTAGAATTCGGGCAGCAACACCTGCAGCCATAGAGTTGTAGATGTTGTGCTTACCTTGAAGTGCTAAATTTTGAATAGACATAGTGCAATTTATTTGGTTAACTTTTATATTTAATTGATTATTAGATAATTCTGCGCCTTGCTGAACTTGAGTTTTGATGGAAAATGGAAACAACTTTTGAGTTAATTCTCTTTTGGCTATTTCTTTTGTAATTACTTCATCATCTGTACAAAAAATGAATGCTTCTGCACTAGTTTGATTTTGGATAATTCTAAATTTCGAATCAACATAGTTTTGAAAAATATTTTGGTATCTATCCAAGTGATCTTCTGTTATGTTTAGCAAAACCGATATATCTAATTTGGTTTCTAACATACCGTCTAACTGAAAGCTACTTAACTCCAAAACAAAATAATCTGGCTCATTTCCATTGGCTAACTCTGCTGCCATGCTATTGCCAATATTGCCTGCCAAAATGGAGTTGCAACCTGCATTTTTTAATATATGCTGTGTTAAAGTTGCCGTTGTTGTTTTACCATTAGAACCTGTAATACCAATCAATTTTGCTTTGGTGTATTTGGCTGCAAATTCTATCTCAGATACCACAGAAATTCCTTTTTCTCTAGCTTCCAAAATCAATGGAACATCATCGGGTATTCCTGGAGATTTCACAATTAAATCAGCAGCAAATATTTTTTCAGAAGTATGTTTTCCTTCTTCAAACTCAATTTCAAGATTTTTAAGAACGCTTTTATATTTCTCTTTGATGGGGCCTTTATCTGATAAAAAAACTTCCCATCCTTTTACTCTTCCTAAATGACTTGCACCAACTCCACTTTCGCCCGCACCAAGTACCACCAACCTTTGCATTTACCTAAGTTTTAAGGTTATTATGGTAAGCAAAGCCAAAGCCACGCCTACAATCCAAAACCTGGATACAATTTTTGATTCGTGAATACCTAATTTTTGATAATGGTGATGCAGCGGCGCCATTAGAAATACACGCTTTCCTTCACCTAATTTCTTTTTGGTGTATTTGAAATACCCTACCTGAATTAAAACTGATAAATTTTCTACTAAAAAGATTCCACATAAAATTGGAATCAATAATTCTTTGCGAATTAAAATTGCAAAAACCGCAATAATTCCGCCCAAGGCCAAACTTCCTGTATCGCCCATAAAAACTTGAGCAGGAAATGAGTTATACCATAAAAACCCTACACAAGAACCCACAAAAGCTGCCATAAAAATCACAAGCTCCCCTGAGTTGGGGATAAACATAATATTTAGGTAATCGGCAAAAACGTAGTTACCAGATAAATAGGCCAAAACCCCAAGTGTCAAACCAATAATACCCGATGTTCCTGTGGCCAAACCATCTAAACCATCGGTCATATTTGCGCCGTTGGAGACCGCCGTAATTATGAGAATTACGATAGGAATAAAAATTAACCAAGCATACTTTAAAAGGTCATTGCTTATCCAAGAGATTAACCAACCATAATCGAACTCGTTATTTTTAATAAACGGAATTGTGGTTAAATTTCTTTTGGTTTCAACCCAAGAGTAATCTGCTCCGCTTTGATTTTCGGCACCATTGTAGGTAACCTCTGTTAAAACATTCTCTTGGTCTTCGTGATAAACTTTTTGTTTTACCGTTAAATCATCACTAAAGTAAATTACGCTTCCTGCAATAATTCCAATTCCTACCTGACCTATTACTTTAAACTTACCTGCTAAACCTTGTTTATTTTTTTTGAAAACTTTAATATAATCATCTAAAAAACCAATTGCACCCAACCAAACTGTTGAAATCAACATTAATTGGATGTATGTATTATCTAGCTTGGCAAATAATAAAGTTGGAATTAAAATGGCTCCTAAAATGATTAAACCGCCCATTGTTGGAGTTCCAGACTTTTGGTTTTGGCCAGCCAACCCTAAATCTCTTACGGTTTCGCCTACTTGCTTTTTGCGTAAATAATTGATAATGTTTTTACCAAAAACCGCTGAAATAATTAAGGAAAGAATTACTGACATTGCTGCCCTGAAGGAAATGTAGCCAAACACTCCAGCTCCGGGAAAATCAAGGTCGTTTAAATAATCGAATAAGTAGTATAGCATGGTTTAGATTTGGAATAGGTTTTTAATTTCTGCCATATCATCAAATGGGTATTTCACTCCATTTATCTCCTGGTACTTTTCATGTCCTTTTCCAGCAATTAGAATAATATCGCCTGGCTCAGCAAGGTGAAAAGCAGTTTTTATCGCTTCTTTTCTATCGGTTATGGATATTGTTTTTCTTAAATCATCTTTTTCAACACCGGGCTCCATATCTTTTATTATGGTTGCCGGGTCTTCGTTTCTAGGATTATCTGAAGTAAAAATTACTTTATCAGAAAGTTTGGCGGCAATTTTTGCCATTAAGGGCCTTTTGGTTTTATCTCTATTACCTCCACATCCAACTACAGTAAGTAATTTCTCTCCGGCTTGCCTGATGTTGTTTACCGTGTCTAAAACATTTTTTAAAGCATCGGGTGTATGAGCATAGTCAACAATGCCAATTATGCCATCATTTGATTTAATAAAATTGAATCGACCTTCCACAGATTTAAGCTTGGTTATATCTGTAAGAACCTCCATTTTATCTTGACCAAGAATTGATGCAACTCCATAAACAGCTAATAAGTTGTAAGCATTAAAACTTCCAATTAACCGAGCTATTAAATCTTGCCCATCTATATTTAAATGAAGTCCGCCAAAATGGTTTTCTAAAATTCTTGCTTTAAAATCTGCATCGCTTCTTAAACCAAAAGTTTTAACCTCAGCTGCGGTATTTTGAACCATAACCTCAGCATGAAAATCATCTGAATTAACTAATGCTGCAGCTGATGAACTTAATCCATCGAAAAATTGCTTTTTAGCTTTTATGTAATTATCAAAAGTTTTGTGGTAATCTAAATGGTCATGGGTGATGTTGGTAAACACAGCAACATCAAATTTTAAACCTGCTATTCTTCTTTGGTCAATAGCATGAGAGCTAACTTCCATAAAAATATACTCACACCCATTCTCAACCATTTCGTGCAACAACTTATTAAGTTGAATTGGATCTGGGGTTGTATGTGTACTTGGTATTTCTTGGTTATGATTTTTATTCGCTATTGTAGAAATTAACCCCACACGATAACCTAAATACTTAAAAAGCTGATATAATAATGTTGTTACTGTGGTTTTACCATTTGTTCCTGTAACACCTATTAGTTTTATGTTTTCTGATGGATGCTCGTAAAAATTTGAAGCAATATTTCCAAGTGCTTCTTTAGAGTTTTTTACCTTAACATAAGTAACCTTAGGATTAATTTCTTCGGGCAAAAACTCGCATACAATTGCCAAAGCACCTTGCTCAAGTGCTTTATCAATAAAGTCGTGACCATCAACTACAGTTCCAGCAACAGCAACAAAAACAGAAAATTCATCTACGTTTCTTGAATCGAAACAAATATTATCAATCGCAATATTGGTTGAACCAATAACCTGCTCAATACCTGCTTTATAAATAATATCTTTTAATAACTTGGTCATGCTAATTCTAAAATTATTTCTGCCCCTTTTTCTATTTTTCTGCCATTTGGAATAGATTGAGATTTAACTGTACCTTTTCCCAAAACGCGTACATTTAGTCCTGCGTTTTCAAGTACATAAACTGCATCTTTCAGGTCCATTCCCATTACATTAGGCACCAAACCTTTGGTCATTTTTCTACCATATAATTGAACATCATCAATTCCTGTAGAGGAAATGACCATTTCTGATCCTTGATTAATTTTGGTGGTAACAGAAATTTCCTGAAATACTTGACTAATATCTTTTAGATGACCATTTTTAGAAACCGGAATTCGTGTTGAACTCGCATGCTTTATGTAAGCCAATTCATCATGTATTTCAACACTTGTGGCGTAAGTTTTATCAGCAATTTCTTTAAAAATTGGTCCTGCTACCAAATTACCGTAATACACATTTCGCGAAGGAGCATTTACAACAACAATGCACGAATACTTAGGATTATCTGCCGGAAAATAGCCACAAAAAGAAGCTTGATGACTTACCTTAGACTCGTAACTATATCCATATTTTGCATTGGCAATTTGAGCCGTTCCTGTTTTTCCTGCTATCTTATAATTGGCGTTGCGTAGGTTGGTTGCTGTGCCATATTCAACAACACCCTCCAACATGGCCTTCACCTTTCTAATAGTAGCTTTTGAACATATAGCAGGATTAATTACTACAGGATCAAACCTCTCAATTACTTTATCATATTCTCTAATTTCTTCAACAAATTTTGGCTTAACCAAAACTCCATCATTAGCAACAGCATTATAAAAAGCTAATATTTGAAGTGGCGTTTGCTGAACCTCATAACCATGAGACATCCACGGTAAACTTATACCCGACCAAGAGTTACTGTTGGCTGATTTAATTTGAGGCTGACCTTCACCAAAAATCTCAATATCCAACGATTTGTTCAGGTTCATTTTATAAAGCCTATCAATAAAAGCCTGAGGATCTTTTGCGTAATACTTTGAAATTATTTTAGCTACAGCAATGTTTGATGAAAAAGCAAATGCATCTTTAACCGTAATTGTACCATAACCTCCTTCTCGGGAATCGAACATATAGGTATCATAAAACTTATACCGACCAGCTCCTGTAGAAATAGTATCATCAATATCAATGTATCCATCCTCTAGGGCAACCATATATGCTGGTAACTTAAAAGTACTTCCAGGCTCTGTACTTTCTCCTATAGCGTAATTGTACAACTCATAATATTCACCATCCTTACCTTTGGTTAGGTTTACAATAGCCTTTACATTACCCGTATTCACCTCCATTAAAACCACACAACCGTGGTCTGCGCTTTGTTTTTCTAACTGCCTTTTTAAAGCATGATGAGCAACATCTTGAATGTTTAAATCGATTGTGGTAATAATATCAGCACCGTCTTTAGGCTCAATTTCATTTTCGTCGTTTATCGGCATCCAAACACCTCCTGCAATCTTTTGCATTAAACGCTTGCCATTTATACCAGAAAGCGTGCTCGAATAAGCACCCTCTAACCCAACAGGCTTTACACCTTCTCTTTCATAACCTATAGTTCTAGCAGCCAAAGCACGAAAAGGCTTTTCTCTTTTATTTTGCTGATGGTAAATAAAACCACCTTTATATGCACCTCTTCTGAAAATATGAAACTCTTTTATTTCTTTTAATTGATTGTAATTAACATTTCGTTTAATTAGGTGATATCGAGCGCCAGCGTTTCTAGCTTCAACCAATTCTCTTTTGTAAGCTAAAGGTGTTTTATCTTGAAATAATTGAGAAAGCTCAATAGACAAAGAATCTACCTGAACATTAAAATCTTCATCAGTTAAAGCTTTTATTTTTGAATCCCAACGAACCTCATAAATTGGAATTGAAGTAGCCAACAAACTTCCACCTGAGGCATAAATATTACCCCTAACTGCAGGAATACTTTTATAAACTGTTGTTTGATTACTCGCCCTAGAAACCCATTTATCTCCCTCAATTACCTGAATAGAAACAAGTTTAAAAGCTACACCAAAAGCAAACATGCATATCAAAAAGAAAACGATATATAACCGGCGAAGTATGGCTTTTTGCTGATTCATTAATTTTCGATAAGATTTTGAGATGAAACCTTAATTTTTCTTGGCGGCTCAAAAGACTCTTTTAACCCTAAACCTTTTTGATTTATAAAATCAGCAAGATTTGACTGCTTACTTTTATACATTAACTCAGACTTAGTTGTGATATACTCTGAGCGAAATTCTTTTACTTCCTTACCTACTTTATTCAGTTTTCTTACTGTATCTTCTGCTAAATATCCATTTGCTATGTAAACCAAAGCCAATAGGCACAAAAACATCAAATAAGGTAAATGGCGCAACACATCGTCTTTGGTAAGAAAATTCCCGTTGATTACATCAACAAAGGACCTACCCACAGATTTCTCTTTTTTATTTTGTTTTGGTGCGCTATTCATAACTTTTCTGCAATTCTTAGTTTAGCACTCCTGCTTCTTGGGTTTCTTAAAACCTCCTCAGCACTTGGAACAATTGCTTTGGTATAAATTGGTTGGATAGGACGGATAAGATTTCCATAAAAATCTTTCTCAGCTTTACCATCAAAATTTCCTGATCGCATAAAGTTTTTTACCAACCTATCCTCTAGAGAATGGTAGGAAATAACAACTAATCTTCCGCCGGTTTTCAAAACCTCAAGAGATTGCTTTAATAAATCTTTTAACGCTTGCAACTCCTGATTAACTTCAATTCTTAAAGCTTGAAAAATTTTAGGCAATTCAGATGCAGCTAACTTTTGCCCAAAAGACACTTTAACGACATCAATTAAATCTTGCGTTGTTTTAATGGAAACTGAATTTCTATTGGAAATAATTTCTTGAGCCAACCTTCGTGATGATTTTACCTCACCATATTGAAACAATACATCACTTAAAGCCTTTTCGCTATAAGTATTTACCACATGAGCTGCAGTAACATCTAAACCTTGAGACATTCTCATATCCAAAGGCCCTTCAAATCTTATCGAGAAACCTCTTTCAGGAACATCAAACTGATGAGAGGAAACTCCCAAATCAGCTAAAATCCCGTCTACAGGCTTTACATTCATAACTTTTAAAAAGTTTTTTAGAAACCTAAAATTGCTATCTACAAAATCAAATCTCTCATCGTTTATTAAATTCTGTTTCGCTTCCTCATCCTGATCAAAAGAAATAAGCCTTCCCTTTAACGAAAGCCCCTCCAAAATCAACCTAGAATGGCCACCACCACCGAAAGTTACATCTACATAGCAACCATCTTTATCAACCACCAAACCATCAATACTTTTTTGTAAAAGAACCGGAACGTGATACTCACTCATCATCAGAGAAACTTATATCCCCCATTACATCTTCAGCCAAAGCCTCTAAATCAACATCCTCAGAAGACATGATTTTTTCATAACTCTCTTTAGCCCAAATCTCCATTGTAGAACCACCTCCAATAACCTTAACTTCGGTAGAAAAAGCAGCATACTCTGAAAGAGATTTAGGAACCAAAATTCTACCAGTACCATCAACTTCAACCTTAGTTGCACCCCCCATTACCTTCCGAACAAAAAAGTCATTCTTCTTAATTAACCTATTCAAGCCATTAAGCTTTTTACTCAACTTTTCCCACTCGGCATAAGGATACAAGACCAAACATTGTTGGTGTAAATTTCTATTTACCACGAACCCACGAGACAATACCTCAGACAGCTCCTTTTTTAAAGGCGCAGGGAGCATCATTCTCCCCTTGTTATCCATCTTACAGTTATATTCTCCTAAAAGATTCAGCATTAATTATTTAGATTTAAAGTGTAAAAATATAAATAAAATTCCCACTTTTTCCCATTAAATACCACTTTTTACCACATTGTTGAAAACTTATGAACTTTAAAACATTAAAAACACTAATAAATAACTGATTTACTTATTCTTAAATGAAGGATTTTAAATGGGACTATTCTAAAAACAAAGAGACAAAACCAACATTTGGTTTGTAATAAGTTCCTAAACCCCTCGAATAACGTATTGCATTAAAATATTTACATTTGGGTTTTATCAAACACCGATATGGAAGCTGAAATAAAATCAGAAGAAGGATTTGAATATATTGAAAGAGGAGAAGGCGAACCCTTAATTGTGCTGCATGGCTTGTTTGGAGCCCTCAGTAATTTTGAAGGGGTTTTTGACCACTTCACCAAAAAATACAAGGTCTTAATACCAATGCTCCCTATTTACACATTGCCAATTTTAAATACCAACGTTAAAAATATTGCCAAATACTTGCATGAATTTATTGAATTCAAAGGTTTCGAAAAGGTTAATCTTTTAGGGAATTCTTTGGGTGGCCATGTAGGCTTGGTATATTCTGTAGCCCATAAAGAAAACGTGAAAACGTTAACTCTAACTGGTTCTTCAGGATTATATGAAAATGCTATGGGAGATTCTTTTCCGAAAAGAGGAAATAAGGATTTTATTAAACAGAAAGTTGAAGTAACTTTTTATGACCCAAAATTTGCAACCGAAGCTTTGGTTGATGAATGCTTTGAAATCGTAAATGATAAGAGCAAAGCAATTAGAATTATTTCAATAGCAAAATCTGCTATTAGACATAACATGGCAAACGAAATACCCAATTTAGATATTCCTGTTTGTTTAATTTGGGGAAAAAACGACTCAATTACACCACCAGAGGTAGCTGATGAATTTCATGAATTATTACCAAACTCAGAGTTGTTTTGGATTGACAAATGCGGCCATGCACCAATGATGGAGCAACCTAAAGAGTTTAACCAAATTTTAAGCGATTGGCTTAACAAAACCATAGGTTAAGTCAAAATATGTTTTCTTCTGCAAGTTTTCTAAAAAGTTCTACTGTAATAGAGGAATGCCCTCAAGATCAAAAACCTGAATTTGCTTTTATAGGCAGGTCAAACGTTGGTAAATCATCTTTGATAAATGCCTTAGTTAATAGAAAAGAATTGGCTAAAACATCATCTAAGCCGGGAAAAACCAAACTTATAAACCACTTTTTAATTGATGAATTTTGGTATTTGGTTGATTTACCTGGATATGGTTACGCTAGCGTTTCAAAAACTGAAAGAAAATCTTGGATTGTAATGACCGAGAGATACCTTCAAGAACGAGAAAACTTAGTTTGCCTTTTTGTTTTGGTGGATAGCAGGATACCGCCACAAAAAATAGATTTAGATTTTTTGAATAAACTTGGAGAATGGGGCGTGCCTTTTCAAATTGTTTTCACAAAAAGCGATAAGGTTAAAAAAACACAGCGCATGGGCGTATTAAAAAACATGCAAACTCAATTAGCCAAAACTTGGAGTTCGATGCCTGATATTCATTTTACTTCAAGCCAATCAAAAATTGGTTTACAGCAAATAGCAGATTTAATTACTTACTATTTAAGTTTGATAAACTAGCCTTTTTGAATTAGCCCCATTTTTTCGCCAAATTTTTGGCCAAATTCGCGCATTTCTTTTGCCATGTTTGTTTCTCCTGTTGCCTTTTCAAAAGTATCTGCCATCGTTAATAAAGACTGATGATAAAGCATTTTCATTTCATCAACAAGCATGTTTTTTGTCCATAAATCGATTTTAAGGGTGTTTTTTTCATCCTTATCCCACATAGAAATCATTATGGCATCGGCATTCCCTTTATCGCCTGAATCTGAGGCATGCCAATTAATATTTTCAGGGACTTTATTCTCGTCTAAATCAACATTAAATTCAATTACACTTTTTGCCATTTTTACTTTTTAGGTTTAAAATTCGATTTTACTAATATGAATTGTTCATCATCCATTTTCATTAACTCAGACAAACTTACATTAGGATTGTTTTGCATAAAACTCCTAATGATCATCCATCCCATATATTCACCTATTCTTGGCGCGCTGCCTAGTTTAAACATAGAGGTGAATGGCCCATCGTTAAATAATTTAAAAGTTTCGCCGTAGTTTTTGTTATACAGTAAATTATTATCAATTAAATAAGTCCACACAGCGAGTTCGTTCTCATTGGCCCAATCCATTTGTTTTGGGGAATAATTAATTTTTACCGAGTCAGCAGCAAATGGAAAAACCGCATCTAAGGCGTACAAAATTTTGCCTGCTTCAACCATTTTCGATAAACTAGATTGATTCGCTATTTCTTTTTGAAATTCAGATTTTAACCACCCTTCCATTGCTGCAAATGGTATTTTTCTTTTATCGAGTTTTTCTCTTTTGTATAAGGGAAACTGAAGGTTAATGTAATAGGAATAATTTTTCCCCAAAAACATATCTAATCCAATGGCAATATTACTATCAAGAGCCAAAACGCCATAGTTAAACCCAGAAATATAAGTGACTAAATTGGGGATTGTTTTTTTTGGAAAGTGATATTTATAATACTTTAAAGCTGTTTCTATTTCCTTTTTTATGGGTTCAAAATCCTCAAATTCTTTTTGAACATCTGTGTAAATTTGAACCACTTCAGGGTCTTCTTTAAACAATGAAAGATTTTGCTTCAAATTTGGATTGGTTACTTCACCTACTCCAACAATCTCTTCTACAAAAATTTTGAAAAAGTATTTATTTTGAATTTTGTATTCTTCTACAGATTGCTCAATTGTATTTTCAAATAGTTTTTGATCAAATCTATCTACCTTTAAACTTACATTAACAGTTTCAATATCAACATCATGAACATTACTTTCGCACCCCAACAAAACGAGGCACAAAATTAGATAAGTAAAAAGCAAATAAAATTTTCTCAAAGTGAATTCGTTAATATTGCAAGGCTTAAAGACAGCCAAAATTATGAAAAAGATATATGTAGTTTTAGCTTTAATTTTTTTAGGATTTTCAGGATTTTCTCAAGAGGCTCCTCCCTTTAAATTTGGTATTAAAGCAAGCCCTAATTTGGGTTGGATAAAACCTGACACCAAAGGAATAATAGGCAATGGTAGTAGTTTAGGTTTTAATTATGGCCTTATTGCCGAGTTTACTTTAGGAAACTCTTACAACTATGCCTTTGCAACCGGAATTGATATTAGCAACTTTGGAGGTAAAATTCAATTTCCTGACGCTATTGCCCCAATTGATACTACTTTATTAAACACTAAAAATAGCTCAGAATTTAACTTTAGATATGTTGATATTCCTTTAACTATAAAAATGAAAACAAACGAAATTGGCTACAATACCTATTACGCCAATTTTGGTTTTTCTACCGGATTTAGAATAAAAAGCAGGCAAAACACATCTTACCAACTAGCCACAGGAAATTTAACCGAGGAGAATATTGATGTTATTAAAGATATAGCTCCTTTTAGAGTAGGTTTAGTTATTGGTGCCGGTTTAGAATATAATATTCATGGAAAAACTGCACTTGTTGCGGGTCTTACTTTTAACAATGGATTTACCAATATTTTTAATAAAAATTATTACGAATTAAACCCAACAGGAGAGGTAAACATTGTAAATAACAGGGTAATAGATACCATTACACAAAAAGCTAGCTCAAACTTTATTAGTTTAGATATTGGGATATTGTTTTAATTGAGCGCCACTTCTCAATCCTATCAGTCAGTCTGAGATTTTCGAGAACGAAAAACGCTACCCGCTTGACAAATCGGGCAGGGAGTCCCAATAAAAAAAGCTTTTACTGCTTTATTATTTTTTTGGTAATGACCTCCCTATTTTGGGTAATTACTTTTAAAAAATAAAGCCCATTTGGTAAATGAGGTAAATGCAATTCTTTAGTAGGGTTTTCTTTTTTATACACTACTTGGCCTATTTGATTGTAGATTGTTATTACTTTGATTGACTCGTTATTATGCAAGGTAATGCTTGAGGTAAATGGGTTGGGGTAAATGTTTAATTTTTGACTACCTTTTTTTTGTTCATTTTCTACGCTTAGACTAGCTGCACCACAATTTGTTTCACTCAAACATCCTGTACTATCAAGTTTTAGAATCCAGCCAGAATTTGGTGTTTGACTGCCATAAGATTTACCACATGCAAGTATTTCTTTATTTGGTGTAATTTCTAAATCATACAAGAAATTCAAATACGTTTGATCATTACTATCAAGCCCCAAATAATTGTTTTGCCAATAAATTTCTCCATTTTGATTAAATGAGATAACAACACCTGAAATTGCTGAATCATTTGGGTAATTATAAGAGTAAGTAACGTTAGAACCTGCAGCAACCAATTCATTTTGATTTAAAAACTCAATGTCCTCCATAGAAACTAAACTGCTCAATGTGTCAGGAATTTTTATTTCCCAATCTTTCCCCGAAAAATCTGGTTTTAGTTTGGCAATACTCCCTTGCCATTTGTAGCTAATTTTACCATTCCAATTAGATTGATATTTACCACAATACACAAATCCACCATCGGCAGTTTGGGTAATGCCTTTGGCGGGGCCGGTGCGTGTATCGGGGTCTAAAAACTCGTGTACCATATTACCGGCAGTATCTATCTCAAATATCCAGGTTTGTTCTTTGTAGCGGGTGCTACTTATTTTATTGGCATCATACCGGTGGGCGCCTATTACGATGTTGCCATTGGCGAGTTGGGTGGCAGAGTAGGCGATTTCATTTTTATTTGAAATTCCAAACTCATATTTTCTTGTCATCTCCAGCTTATTATTCAAAAAAAACACCCCTGCATTGACATCTAATGTGCTTGATTTTTGTACCAAGCCTACTAACAAGAATCCTTTTTTGCTTTTAAATAATTGTGATTGAAACATTACCTCATTTTCATTTATGGAGTCTAAATATTCTTTAAAAAAAAGTTTGTTCCCATTGGTATCGGTAATTAAACAAATAATTCTATTAAAATAACCATTCCCTTGAGCTTGACCGAAGTTAAATACACTATCATTTTTTACCATTAAGCCTTGTGGGGAACTAAAAAGTGCTAAACCTGGCTCTGTATAACCTTTATTATAAATAAAACCTCCTTTTTTGGTCAATTTTGAAATATACAGTTTGGGATTTAATGGACTTGAAATTTCAGAGCCATAGCCGTTGGTGTATATAGCACTTTTTGAAATAGCTACTGATTCATAAAATATACCATTAGTATTATAATTATCAGCCACATTAAAAGTTTGTGAAATAATATGTTGCTGCACAAATCAGCAACAAATTATTATAAAAAGTCTAAGCATTATTTTAAGGCTATTTTTTCTTCAAAAACTACTTTTCCGCCAACGGTTATTCTACCAAAATAAACCCCTTTGGCCCAGCCTAACAATTGTATTTGAATGGTTTTTAATTCAATCTTAAAATAAGAGTTATAAATCATTTAATTAGTTTTTTGATCTCCTTATATACGTTTTAGGCAATGGTTAAAACTAAACAAATAAATTCAACATATACTTTTGCCGTTAATTTTTTTTAAAGAAGCTTACTCTCAGGTTCATTAAAAAAATAAAAAGATTTCTCACTCTTTTTGCAAAAAGATTCGAAAGTACAAATGCTTTCTTTTACGATTTAGTTTTTTAGATTTTTGAATAATAAATCATTTCAAATTTTGAATGCTCCTTTTGAAAAGTTCTCGATACACTGCTTTTGCAAAGTAGCACTCGTACAGACATTGATTGGAAACCACTATTTGAATAGCCCCCTCTTCGTTGATTCACTCTTCGACGGGCTTCGAGTTAGAGGTGAGTATTAATTAATTTCCCAAGTATTACTGCCGGCTAATATTGCATCTAAATTTCCTTCGCCTTTTGTTTGTTTGGCTAATTCAATTTGAGCTTCAAGTGCATCTTCATACAAACCTCTTTCCTCTTGATAGAAAATTCCGAACGGTCGAGGCAATTCATTTTCTGCACCTTTATTATCTTCAAATATTCGAGTTAATAAGGTAGCCTTCATTTTGTCATATTGATCATGAATCCACAAATCGTCAATTGAATTATTGGTATCATTTAAATCAACAACAATGGGTTTAAATCCATCTAGTTTTATGCCTTTATCTTTATTTTCTCCATAAATTAAAGGTTGTCCATGCTCCACGAACAAAGTGCTTTGAGGTTTAGATGATTTTTCTGTGTAAACAAAAAAAGCTCCATCGTTAAAAACATTGCAGTTTTGGTAAATCTCTACCAAAGAAGTTCCTTTATGTTTATTGGCTTCTGCCAAAACAGTTCTTAACTGAACAGGGTCTCTATCCATAGCTCTTGCAACAAAAGTTGCATCTGCACCCATGCACAAGGCCAATGGGTTAAAGGGATGATCAATACTCCCCATAGGGGTAGATTTGGAGATTTGACCAGATGGAGAAGTTGGCGAATATTGACCTTTGGTTAATCCATAAATTTCGTTGTTAAACAATAAAATATTTACATCGAAATTTCTTCTTAAAATATGTATCAGATGATTTCCTCCTATTGATAATGAATCTCCATCTCCTGTAATCATCCACACGCTTAAATCAGGTCTAACCGACCTAAGCCCACTTACCAAAGCAGGAGCTCTGCCATGAATACTATGAATGCCATAAGTATTCATATAGTAAGGAAAACGTGATGAACAGCCAATACCTGAAATAAAAACTATGTCTTCATTATTTAGGCCTTCATCAGCCACAACAGTTTGAACTTGTTTTAAAATTGAATAATCTCCGCAACCAGGACACCATCTAACATCTTGATCTGTTGCGTAATCTTTTGCTGATTTATTTTGAGTTAAGGGTGTAGTCATTGGTCGTGAATTTCTTTTACTTTAATTTTAATTTCTTCAACAGAAAAAGGCATTCCTTTTATTTTATTGAATGGAATTGCTGGAATTAAATATCTACTTCTTATTAAGTGAACCATTTGTGCATCATTTAACTCGGGTATTATTACCTTTTTGAAAGAGGATAAAATTTCAAGAAGGTTAGATGGCATCGGGTTGATATATTTCAATTGGGCATGTGCCACTT
>Ga0222664_1000386_pt1 | contig 27611 bp, 45 predicted proteins | sample AntAcemetagen604_FD_181147 | JGI IMG/M metagenome (GOLD analysis project Ga0222664, IMG submission 181147) | Saline water microbial communities from Ace Lake, Antarctica - #604 | ecosystem: Environmental > Aquatic > Non-marine Saline and Alkaline > Saline | place: Antarctica: Ace Lake... | reverse complement strand
GTCGCGGGGTGTTCTGTAACCCTCCCCGTATGCGTATGCATCTCCAGGCGCAAGAATACGCAATGATTCAACCTTGGCCCCGTTAAAGTCTTTGACTGAGTCATGGTGGCAGTGGCCCGTATAAATATACCGATGCTTTGTTTCCCCCCACGAGACAGGCTGGTCTGTCGCCATCAACAAGGGTAGGTCCGCCATTTTTACTTTGTCGCCGTGGTGAGCACCTATTAATGTCTGCCCGAATTGATGGTAATGAAATAACTTTGGTGAGCGGTCCACTTCGACACGCGGGTTTTCTTCATAAAGGCAATGCATAGCTTCCCGTAGAAAGACCATAGAGGACGCATCATGGTTTCCGGCCACAACTATTACCCTCACCTTGTCGTGCTTCTCACAAGCCCTTGAAACGGCGTGACGGGTTGCTCTCATTGCAGCCCTGACTATTCGAGGGTAACGCGTGTCTGCATCAAGGATGTTTTTAGATTTTTCGGTGACCGGAACGTATGAATCATAGTGCAGGAAATCACCCAATAAGATGATTAACGCCTCGCCTGATTTTGGTGCTGCATCGACGAGATAGTCCATAGCGCCATGCAATAAATGCTCGGCTTTCCCAGTGTCATAATTGTCAGTCGTTTCTTCATCCCATGCGAGCATGCCAATATGATGATCTCCGACCGGATAAATTGACAGCATGTCGGTATCTGCCTGTTTAGGCCGTTGTATTGCAGGTAATGGCTTTATATCGTCGCATAGGGCTTCAATTGCCTCATGCATTGCAATTTCAAGTTCTTCTTTGTCGCGCTCAGTCTTTTCCCAGACAAGTTTTGCCTCGCCCGTCTGTGCATCTCTTAATGTGCTTGTCGCTTTGACAAGAAAGCCCGCCGGAACAGGGTGTTGCCACCCGTGGGCTGGAGAATATCCATGACTTGCGGCTTTCTTTTTGACCGCGAGTATCGCTGTTGTAATGTTGGATTTTGCAAGCCCGAGAGATTCAGCAGCCTTTAGGTGAGTTCCGTGTTCTGCTAACGCCTCATGTTTAAGCCACTGCAATTCAGTCGAGTATTCACGCAAGTTCGGGTCTAGTTTGAACGTCATGCTGTTTTCCCTATGTCTGTTTTTGATTAGGCGGATAAACCGGATAGCCTTTCCGTAATTTTTTCATATGCTGATTTGGAATTAATGTCGTGTGTTGAACGCAATAGTCAGCATCAAGCCATACAACTAGATTTTGGGGAAACTCTTCAACCCTATACACTACAATATATTCTGCGTTTAAGTTTGATATTGGCGGTGTTGCATTATAAGCAGAAATAAATACTTCAGTTTCATTAGCATCAAGTGGGCGTTCTTCGACTGTCGGGTTTTTTTTGAGTAAATCGTCGCGCCAATTTATAAATTCGTTCTTTACGTCACCGCAAATTGAAACATTAGGTTGATTCTCGGTATTTGTGGCACACGCCGAGACTATTAACATTGCGAATAGATAAATAAAGATACGCATTAAATTACCTTCCTGTCATGGCGCAGTTCGAGGCAAATTTCAACTGCGCGGATTTCTCCATAGTTTAGTTGCCCAATATCTTACTATAAAGAATCACCGTTGCATAGGACTATGGAAGTTTTCCGACTGTTATTTGCCAAATGTAACCAACAAGTCCGACAACTAGGGCTCCCAAAAACCACGCGCCTTTGCGAACGTATGATGCATTTATCTGAGCTTCTTTCTCATTGTGCGTCGCTGTCTCGTTACGCATCGCTAAAATTTGGGCGTTAGTATCTTTGATAGCTGTTAAAATTTCGGCATTACGGCCTTTCTGGTTATCAACAAACCCCTCCAACTTTTGCTGTCGAACTGCCTGATCAAGCTTTAGCTCTTCGATAGCTGCCCATATCTTACCGTCGATTACGTGACGGTCAGTTTTTAAAGAATCGCTCATTGGTTGTTCCTATTAAGATATTCAGAATTTAGAATGTGACAAACACTGCGCCACGGTTTGCGTTTGACCCTGAGTAATCACCGCTTGGTGAAATGTTCGATCCAGTGGTGTCAGCTTGTGCCGCAGAATGGCTCCCTTCGCTACCGATTGTGTTGTCGTCTAACTCAGTGATGTTAGTCCATGATGTCGTGCTAGATGCATCGCGAGAGAAGTTGTATGCCATGCAGAACGAGCCATTCAGCCCTCCTAGTAAATTGCAATAAGGCCAACAACATCGTGTAGCCTCACTTCTTTGGTATTAAGAGTGGTGATTTCATAAGTAAGACTTGAACCCGTTTGCCCAGACACATCAGCTTCAACCCGGTATAGATACTCACCTGTTGAGCCTAGCTGACCTATTAATGTCCACGATCCAGTAGCATCTGTCGTGCCACCATCGACACTCATTGTCATGATAATGTCGGTACCAACTGTTACCGCGTCAACTGGGTCAATAATAACGTAAGCAAGAATGTCAGTGGGATCGGCTGTTGTCAGCGTAACGGCTGTCGGGGCTATAACAGCATTCCCAACTGAAGCTGTGTTCTCCACAGTCATCTTCCACGAATTTCCGGAGTTATTGGCAGCTCCATCATCAGTAAGACCTGCAATAGTATCCGCATCCCCAGACCCAAAAGCAGGTTGAGATGAAGTTATCCTGTCAAAATACACATACCCGTTAGAGCTTTCGTCAACTAGGACCAACCAGTATAATGTCCCGCTAGACAAAGAAGGTGGGGAAGAAAACGAAAATATTTCATGTGTATTTGTGTTGGTCATGTTTCTGGTCTCGCTGTCAGACCCAACCTGCGTTCCCGGTGATCCTGAGCTATCTGTCCAAAGTTCAAAATGAAAGTCTGCTGCTTGTAGGCTAGTGTTCTGAGAGTCGGTATAGATACCTGCCTTGGTCAGTGTGCCTGTCTGAGATGCTGTAAACTGTAGCCCACCATACTTTCTACTAGCTATCCCGTCACCGAGAATACTGGCAGCGCTGGCAGTGACTCCATCAAGACCATCTTCAACGGCACTTGCCTCTGTGGTATAGTAATCGCCAGTCGCGTTATAATTTGCGTTCGTCTTAGTCGCTAGGCTGTCGCTTTCAAAATCATCGGACAACCAAAATAAGCCGACCGCCCCTGTGATAGATGTAGCGTCGTTCTGCATGCCATAGGCTAACGCGGAGGCTGCCATATCAAGAGCTGTTCGGTCTGAGGAAGAAACCGATACAAGAGCAGCAGCTACCCCAGAAGACGTAACAGCTCGTGAAGTGTCTGTACCTGTAACAACTTCTGCATCCGTGGCCAGTTCTATGACACCCTCAGTTGTTGTTGTTGCTGTTGTGTACGTTGTCGCAGCGGCTGCAGACAATCTGGACGCTTGGAAAGCAGTACCGTCATAAACGAACATATAAAACTTACCAGAAACCAACTCGCCAGCCGCGACTGCACTGCCGCTAATTTGGACGGCCTTAGTCCCAAGCGAGTCAATATTAAGTGTTGCTGCGCCGGTATTTGTACCGCCTAATTTCGCAACAAATAATTGGTTCGAAGCATAGGCCGTGATTGTCATGCCGGATGTCAAAGTTATAGTGTCTGTGCCTGACGTGGTTTTAGCCCCGCCGAAAAAGTCACGCCATGCCGCAACGTCTGCCATCTCTTGACGTGCTGAGTTGTTGACTTGGCTCGGGGCCATGCCTTCAGCCCAGTCGATATTACCTACTGAGGCGTTTGATGCAGGGGTTGTTGACCAATCGTAAAAGGTTGCCATATTATTTATTCCTATTTAAAAGGCCGTATGCAGGGAAACGGTCCTCGTCTGTTACCCGCCCGGATTGGAACCCACTAAGTCCTAGCGCGCGGCCTTTAGCGGGACCGATTGACTTCGCAACGTCGCCCGCTGCTTTTGTCCCTTTGCCTCCGTAATAAGCGGCTTCCCCCATCAATCGGGGGGATTGGAAAGGGAGTGTCATCAACGGCAACGGGTTTTGTGTGTACGCAGCAGCGCTAATATTCGCCATAGGCATCATAGACCCTGCAATCCCTCTCGGAGCTACTGAAGATAATTGTTGACCAGCGAGGGCAGGTAATAGTGTGTCGGCCCCTGCGCCTTCAAGTTTATCCCCAAGCTCGGCCCGCCGTCCGTAATTAGTGTTCGCATTGTTTCTAAATATACTTTGCAGCTTGCGGACAGACGAATCAATATTCCCTCTCTTTCCACTGGGGATAGACATGGTTTTCTCAATATCTGAGATTTCAGACGCGGCGGTTTTATATTCAGACATTGCCTTTGCATACTCAGGCGCGGCCTTTTCAATAGATGATGTTATCTTTCCGTAAACATTCATCGAAGCCATTTTAGAAGATTTATCATCCATTGGAATCTTATTGATAACTGAGTTAAATATTTCCTGTTTCATTTCATCCGCAGCTATAACAGGCATTGAGTCTCCAAAAATGTTTTTGTATTCACCTACGATGTCTGACATTTCTTTTAGTTTAACATTAGCCCCACTTATATCTCTTCCAGTGCTCCCTGTAAATTCTCTAACAGAGTCGCCAAGAGCTTTTTCTATTTCAGTTAGACTCACACTCTCAACAGAATCGTTAACAGATTGCATGTTCTTTACATATGCCCTGTTCTTTTGCTTTTTTAAATTTAAGAGTGCATCTTGTGCTTCCTTGACGATATCTTCAATAGGCGCTGTCTGACGCATCCCGCTAAGGAACGCTTCGGCCCTTCTGCCACCTGTTGCCCCTGCAGATGCGGCCTGATTAATGCTCTCAGCCCCAGCCCTGGTTGAAACGTCACCAATTAAGGATGAAACAGCTTTCCCTGCGTACGGCATTGCTTTGCCCGCAACTTTTGCAGCAGCGGCGAGCGGATCGATCGCGTTACCAATCTTCCCAGAAACTCGGGCCATTTTACCTGTAATCCCAGGCGCTCTTACAGCTAACCCGCCCCCTAAACTTAGTACAGACGCTGCGTCAGCAAGAAACCCTGCCGGGTCTGTCGCGATAGTATTTTTTATCTCTTTAAACCCCCCGTAACGATTAGCAAAGTATTTCCCGACTGAACTTGCAATCTGTTCATTCCCTTGATCCCCCGGACGAACTAAGTTAACGATGCTACTTCCAAGTTCGTATGCGTTTTTTGCGGTCTCAATAGGTGATAAAAATGGGGCAATCGTATCTTTTCCAAGCTGCAATGCGCTTTCGGGGAATGTTTCGCCAGCAGACGACATAACTTCAGAGAAGCCTAAGTCCCTTATTTGTTGCCCGTCATCTTTAATTACTGGCTCTGTGTCTTTTAGTTCGCGAACGCCCATATGCATCACTCCAAAACAAGTCTGCGCCCGTCTGGGGCTTGGTATACAACATTTCCGTTTTTAGTCCGTCCAATAGCTTTCGAACCGTTAGGTATCCCCTTCGGCATTAAACTATCGCTGTCTCTCGCAGCTAAAGACATTCTTTCCGGCCCAATCCCATCTCCATGGATAATATCCATGTACACATTGTTTAGTCTCCGTAAATTACGAACGAATTGCTCCTTACTTTGAGACTGTTCAAGGTTGCCGAGAACACTCTCTAAACGTTGTATTTCTTGCGTACTTACCTGCCCAAGTGCTCCACCAGTCGGGCTTTCATCGCGCATCCTTTGCAGCCTATCAAAGCCTATATTTGACTTGATAGTTTTCAGCGTAGCCCCAAGGTCTGCTGCATCAGTGCCTGGGATATTAGCTAAAAACGACCCCACCAAACCAGTCGACGGTAATGTTGAATCCTCTACTGCGTTTAATGCTGTGCCTATATCTTCCAATACAAGGTCCGCTGTCCGTTGTTTTGTAATTTTAGCAGCGGCGGCTTTGGCTTCGGCACCCTCTGCCTCTGCCTCCGTTGGTCCGCCTGGGATTTGGACAAGACGCACACCTGCAGGGCTGGCTTCGTCGTCAACATAAGCAAACCCAGAAGGGGCGCTGCCAAATCGCCCGTCGCTGCCAACTTGCACTTTTGTCCCGCCGCGAGTCTCTTTGCTCCAATCGTAAAAGTTTCCTTCGTACCCTTGAGACTTTGCATATTCAAACTCTTGAATTTTAGATGGCTTTGAAGCATCTTTTTTTGGAGACCCGTGTTTCGTCGGATCAAATTCTTTTGGGCGAATCATAACATTATTGCCTGAAGCAATATCTAAGACTTCAATCGGGTTGCCTTGTTTCGCGGCCTTTGGTGCGCCTTGGTAATTGATTATCTCCCCCGTGAGAGAGTTTTTTTGAGCAGAGCCGCCTTGACCTAATGGGTTTTGAACGGTGCTAAATGTCGCCGTCGGCTTTGCGAACTTCTGTTCCATCATCATTTTCATACCCGCTTCTGGGTTTGACTTTAGAAACGCCAACTTGAGAGGGTCGCCACCAGCTAATTGCTCGAACATAGCTTCTTGCTCAACTCTCTTTTTGTTCTGTGCCATGCCGCCAGCCATGCCCGCAAGTCCACTCATAGCTTGACCGAAGCCGCCGCCGTTCTGTGGTGCTTGCAACATGCCTTGTCCTGCGCCCATTAAAGCGCTTGAGATTGTCTGCATACGGCCAGGCTCGTCAAAGTAGTCTAATAGGCCGCCGCCCTGTTGTGGCGAAGGTTGCCCCGGATTCGCGTAAGATCCAGCTTTGTATTTGGCTGGATTGCTTGAAGAGAATATATCATCGATAATGCCCATGTCTAAATACTCCTATGAAGCCAATGACGCTAATGCGCCAGCACCAAGCAAACCGCTGCCAATAGTTGAGCCGAGGCGACTCCCACCACCACCGCTTGAAGTCTGAGTGCCAATAGACGTGCCTCCCATGTTGCCTTGAACCGCGTTGTTAAACATCGCAAGGCGTTGGAAAGGTTCCGTCTGCTCAAAGTTGAATCGTTCGATCGCATCATTAATACCTTGTTGATTAAGAGCCTCACGAGCCTGGCCAACCTCACCAAGCGCCGCGAAGTCATGGTAATCTGTTTCCGCAAGCTGTGGTGCCATCTGCATAGCGTTCATTTGGTTTTTGCGTTCGTCTGAATAGTTCTGATATCCAAGCGCGCCGATTGAATCACCCAATCCCTGACCTAACGCGCGAGATGCAAGACCTGAGTTTGTGCGCCCTGATTGTGCGAATTGACCTTGGACTTGTGGCATGACCTGCTCTGTAACGCGGTCGGCCATTTGGCTAAAATAGGGGTTGCCCGCGTCAAGAAATTGTCCACTATTGGTTGCGACGTTCTGAGCTTGCGCCATTTGGTTAACTGGTGAGCCTTGATAGCCCCGTGCAGCTTGGCCTTGAAGTGCCGCTTCTGTCTCACCAGCAAATGGCGCGTAAGTTTGTCCGGGGAAATACTGCATACGCTGTGCAGCGTTTGAGAAGTCGCCCGCTTGCAAAGCCGCGTCTTGCTGGCCTTGAGGCAGGATGTCCGTAGGTACGCCAGTCAGCCCCGCCTGTAGACCGAATATGGTCTGTAACGAGCCTTTCTGTTCATCCCAAGGTTCCGTCTTGGTTGTCTGTGTGTCAGGCATTTCTGGTTGTCCACCGCCACCGCCCATGATTATAACTCCTTACGTGCTAGGGTCCAGCTTGCGGACCAATCTTTTAGAACTCTCAACCAACCCTTGCGGAAATATCCTTCAAGGTGAGAGCAACCGTTTTCTTTTGCCCATGCCCCGATATAGTCTTGGAACATTATCCAATCTTTGTAACCACTGCCCGCTAAGTATAATACTGCACAAACTTTAAGCCTTGGGTAGGTTACAATCTGCGTCGTGCAAACGGCCCTTATTTTTTCTTCGTCGAAGGCTATCCACAATTGAATTTTGCCCTTTGAAATATACTCATATAGGTCAACTGTTAAAAACTCTTTGCCCCTGTCCGTCGCTCGTTTTAGTATTGGCTCCGCTTCCGACCAGTAAAGGTCTATTTCGTCAGACGGGATTCCTGTAATCTTAACCAAAAGCAGTCAACAGGCCAACGCCCGCCAAAGCTGCCCAACCTAATGGACCCATCCCAAGAAATGCTGGGGCAGAAGCAGCTAGGCCCGCGCCTTGGGCAGCTCCGCCTACAAGGGCGCTTGCTGGCAATGCTGTCGCGCCTGTTAAACTTCCCGCTGCCATCATGGGCGCACTAGACGCAGCTATCCCAGCGGGACCGCCAAGTGCTGTTGCCGCCCCGCCAAACATGTTAGACGCTGCTGCTGGGCCACCGAGTTGCGTAGCAGACAGCCCCGCGAAATCACCAGCAGAGCCGCCAAGCGCTGATATAGCCCCAGGGCCACTGCCTTGGAATGCGCCACCTTGCAGCGCGGATGCAGGCATTGCCATCTTAGGGGCAGCAGCGCCAACAGACCCGCCGCCTTGAAACGCGCCCCCACGCAATGCCGATTCAGACATAGCTTGTTTAGGCGCGAATGAGTTAATGCCGTTTTGCACAAATCCTTTTAAAGGGTCCAGTGCGCCCGCTTCGTTAAGCATACTAAGGCCAGCCATGCCGTTTGCGGCGCTGTTATCTTGCTGGGCCGGTGCGCGTTGCATTGGTGTAGACATGCCGGGGCTTGCCGCAAAGTTATTCGAACCCATAGTGATGCCGCCTGTATTTGGCGCTCGTCCTTGTAATGGGCCTACTTGTCTGATTGGCAAAGGCATATAAAATTCCTATCTACGTTATACTACACAAAAAGTTTGGACAATTAAAGCCTTTTCTACGGGCCTTGATTATCTGGAAGCTGGCTAACGCGTTGCATTTCATTAAATCGTCTTTGCCAAAGCTCCTGCTCTGTCGGGCCTACGTATTCATCTGCAACGGCCACCGCTGGTTCTGGAGCTTGTGCAAGTGCCGCTTGAATGTCTTGTTGACGTTGGGCAAGCAATGCGTTGGCTTCTGCCATGGGGTCCGTCTGTGGCCCTTGCTGTTGAAGAGATGCAAAATAGTCTTGCAACCCGCCACCTTGAGGACTCGCACCAAATTGCATTGCAGGTTGTGGGGTTAGGTCAAACAACCCGCCCGCTTGCTGTTGATGCATTGGGTTTTGCCCGCCTAGAAGCCCGCCTTGGTACGGGTTTCCTTGTGGGTTAGCTTGGCCTAAACCTTGCGCCATTTGTAAAATTTGGTTGTATCTGTCCATTGTCTTATCCTACCAAAATCACGCGGAATGTTTTGTCTGTCTGGGCGTTGTTCGCGTGGTTGATAACAACCGACCCGGATAGTCTGTTCGTGTCTGCAACGTATGTCGTTGCCAATGCCGTCGCTGCGTTCGCTGTCTCAGGCATAAAGCCAAGGAACGACGAAGGGCTTAGCCGAACGTCTGTGACTGTCGTTGTCGCTTCATTCGCCCTGAGCGTCACGATAATGACGTTGTTCGTTTTGCCTTGGTTCTGACGCTGTGCCTGTTCCCCAAGTAACCGCCTATGTTGGTCACTGTCAGGCAGGTATCGCGGGGCTGTCGGGTATCCAATAGGAGCGCCCATTTACAAGTCTCCGTCCGGTCGGGTCTTAGCATCGACGCCCTGCGCATGGGTCCATGTGCCGCCCGCTGCAATCTTAATGCGCGCGCGCCCGTACCTCGTGCTAATGTTGAAATGAGACATTCCATCAGTGCCGACAGCCTCATATGCACTGTCACTTGGCGTGCCGCCCGGTGTGTCGCGTGAGCGGATCTGCGTTGTTACTGTTCCGCCGTCAACGTAAGGCCTAATGCCGCTGACATGGATGCGCGTTCCTTCTGCGCCGGAAGCCTCTGTCGTTTCAAGCTGAGCTTCTAATATGTCACCGCTGAACCGTGCCAATTTACCGTCAGCATCAAAACCAGACAACAAACGTTCGCCGCCGGTCCATGACCGAGAGTCTAAAGACAAAGGAAGCAAGTCTAGATTGCTACTAATGCCGTCCAGCTGCTCAAGGGTGAACCCTGGCGTTAGTCCTGTTGTAAGGTATTGAAGCGAGACATCTGCAGTCGCCCACCTATCGATAGCCCAATTATACATAATAAGCGTGTCAGGCTCGCCAAACGTCGAGTTCACCGACGGATAAGCCCAGAACACAATCTTGTTAATTGAGTCAGCCGATCCGTAAACTCTGTCAATGTATGTCTTATTGAGATTAGAAAAGAATGTTTTGTCAACGCGCCTATCACCAATTGGTGTTGACTTTGTGCCATCAAACGCGAAAAAACCTGACTCGTCCAGATAAAATGCTACTGTCCCCACGTTAACAACTGAGTTCCTAGCGTGCGCACCCCTGTCACGCTCAATTTCATAAAAGCCGAAAATTGTTGGCGGGCCTTCGTATACTATGCGGTATATAGCTTTCTCTAAGAAAACTGCGCCGTCAGTACCGCCGATTGCACCAACAATGGCTTGGACTGTGTTGCCTGTCGCAATGTCATTATAGTCTGATTGCTTCGAAGCCGCGTCGGACGATCCAATGCTCGGCCAATCTGTCGGGTCATTGAATGCAGACCACCACACACGGTTAGGAACGCCACCGTATGTACTGTCAAAAGTATTTCCCACCATGACAAAATCGCCAATGACAGAGCCAACCCTTGCTCGTGGTGCATCACTATTCAACTGTGAAAACGTGCTATCTGTACCCATCAAATACGTCTGCATATCGTCGCTCAAGCCTAGAATGGCTATGCAACGCTCGCCAAATCCAACGAATTCAACAGGGTAATCTGAACTGACCGTGTAAGCACCAGCAGACGCGGAAACATTATTCCACGTTCCGGTGTTTAAAAGAAAGAAATCTTTTTCGTCGGATGCGAAGTTATAAACAACGCCGTCGTTATCTCGAAGCGAACCAGCGCCACGAACAACACCCGTCCCGACAACACCAGATATAGACGATAAGCCGGATAAGGGCGCATAGCTCGCTTCTGTGCGGGGCAACACGTTGTTTATATATGCCGAGCCTTGGTTTTCATAGTCAGGCTGGTCAGGCGTGTATTGTGCGAAGGGAATCATATCAATACCCGTTGAAAATGTTAAACGCGTTCTTGTTGTTCGTCAGCAAGGCAGAATCAACAGTGGAAACTGCGTTCTTCTTGTTGCGCCCGTATGTGTGATTTACGTCTGCTAGGATGGCGGAAGCCGTCGAGAAATTGGTAGCTGCCTCTTCCGGGCTGCGCATCCATTTATAAGCGCGCCAAAGGCTCATGTCTAAATACAGGTCTTCATACTGTGTGAGTAGCGCGTTCGTCCCGTCAGTGGCTATGTCCCACTTCTTGTAGTAATTACAGTCTAATGTATAGGTTGCGTCTGAGGGGCCTTCAAAACGGAACGTATCAGCTACCGCGAAATAATAAGGACGAATTTCGTTATCATCGTGCAGCCCTAAGAGCTTCGACAATGGGAGTTGTTCCATTAGAAAATCGTTCGAAGGATACTTCATATCGATAATCTCAAGGAAACCAGCTGGCAATGCCGCCGTATCGGACCCTTGAGACAAAGAAACAGACACTTCCGTAATGCCAGGGTTCCAGTTGATCTTTCGGTTAATAAAGTTCTCCGCTTGAGAAATAAAGTCAGGGACAAGCGCCACAAACCCACTGTCAGCACGTCCTGTATACGTCTCTAATGCCGTCTTTAATTCTGCGTAGGTTGTGATTGCCATGATTTAACCTTTCTTGGTGCGTTTGTTCTTCAAAGATAGCGTTCCGGCTGGCTTGTATTCCTTAATCTCTTCAGCAGCTTCCTTTGCTACGTCAGGCCCGCCGTCAGCGAATGCGTCCGCTTTTACCGAGAACCAGCCATCCTTTGGGCCGTCCCAATCTTTGGTGAGTTTGCCGTCAATTACTTTGTATATTCTTTTTTCGTAGTTAGACATGGTTTATCCTAAAAGCATTGGGGAGAGCCGAAGCCCTCCCCGCAGCAAAAGTCTTAATTAAAACCGTAGCGACAAGCCAACTGTGGGCGAATCGTTTTGTAGCCGTACAGGATGTCCAGACGAGTCGGGAATTTATCATCAGCAATCGTATACTGACGAACTGCCCGCATCGAAATACCATCCATGACTTCGCGAGCGGCGAAATCAACACCGTCCGGCATAATCAAATCGGCTGTTGCAAATGCAAAAGCGTCCTTATGGAAGCCGCAAGAAATACCATAATCAGCACCCGCGCCAATTGCTGTAGACTTGTCGCTCTCAAGCTTCTGGACTGCAGCGTTATCGGCAGGTGAGCCAACAACGTTTTGACGGCCACCAGAAGTCACGATTGACGGGCTAATGCCGATCGACGTGGCGCTTGTGCCTGTTGCCGCTGTCACAACGAATGACTGCAACTGACCTGTGTCAGCTTTAGTCTCAGGGTGAACACGGTTAACGCCAGCGATATAGATGATATCGCCTTTCGTGAACGTTCCAGCGCCCGTGTCAACGGTAATAGAAGCGCCTGTCTGTGACGCGCCGTTAATCAGGTAGTCGCCTGTTCCGTCATCCGTACCTGACGTGAATTGCGGCCAAAGTGTGTTTTGGTACACTTCTTTATAACCGACAAACTCGCTAGCAACCATGCCTTCGCGGTATTGCTTAGACACGTTCGTATTAGGGTTGAACAGACCAGATACAGCGTTCACGAGGTCAACGTTGTCTGTCGTGTTGAGGTTCAAGCAACGCTCGGAAACTGGTGCGAGGTTGTCTGTCAGCTGTTTAGCACCATTAAGCACGTCAGCAAGCGTAATCGATGCGCCGACGTCTGATACTTGGTTATAAACATCTTTGAACATGCTCATTGCGTCGGCTTCGACGTTAGCGGCAAGCACTGACATTGCTGGCTCAAGGATACGATCCGAGAAGTCATCAATGTCGAGCGTCAGATCAACAGAAGTGAAGTTCAAGTCAACGCCCTTTTGGGTTGCGACTTGAAGGTCAACAGATGTTTCTGTTGTGTCCTGAGCAGACAATGCAGCGCCGGTTCGAACGACGTACTCGTTTGGTAGGCGGATTTTAAGACTGTCGCCAATCTTAGCGCCTGTTTTTGCAAAGCTGTCATCGTATTGGCGGTTTGTCTTGCCAACAAAGTTAAGCTTCTGGTGAAGAATACGCAGCGCCTCTCGGGTAACTGCGGTCGCGGTCAGTAGTGTGTTAGCCATTTCAATTTAATCCTAAAATGTGCCAGTCAGTCAACGTCGACCCTTTGCCTTGAGGTCTTTCTCACGCCATGCTTGCCATGCTTTAACAGACAAATTATCAGGGTTAACGCTTGCTTTTGCGTTTTTGCCTTTGATAGAAGCGACAGGTTGAGCCTCGGCGGGCTTAGGGGCTTTGTTGCTCTTTGACTTGGCAACGATGTTTCTGTAACGACGAGCGTCGTCCAACACTCGAACCATTCGAGGGTCTAAAACGCTACTCATCTCGTCTTTGCTAAAACCGTAAGTGTCAATGCCTGACTTAAATATGGTTTTGGCTGTGTCTTCATTCCAGTTCGGTATGACCTTCGCTAACTCTTTGAGCCCTTCCTCTTTCAGCCTGGCACCCTCTTGATGCTGCTTCTGAGCGACTTCCTGTTGCGCGTGTATCATTCGCTGGACTGTGTTTGTTCTGTTCTCGACGAGTTGACGGCGCTGAAAATCCAACCGTTGAAACTCGACAGGGTCGTCATAACTAAGCTGGTTCCAATCGACTTGTTCATACTGGGCAAGCTGTGCATCGATTTGGCGTACTGTCGACGCCTCTTCAAAGAACTGTTCTTGCACTTTAACGTTCGCTTGGAATTCAGTCTGTTGCGCCTCGAATGCCTTGCGTTGGTCAGCTACTTCCATTGTCTTCTTGGTGTAGTCGCCTTGACGCATTAGAGCATCCTTGATTTCAGCCGTGAGTTTGTAGGTTTTACCCTCATACTCAACGTCCATAAGCTCAGGTTCGGACTCGTCGATATCCGGTTGCCCGTCGCTTTCTTCGTTGACGATAGCCACTAGATCGTCATCAGGGTCCGTAGATACTTTAACTGCCTCTACTTTTGGGGCATCAGGGTCTACAAAACGCCGTTCTGGTGCTGGTGCGGTATCCTGTACAGGCGCATCATCAACCGGGGCTATGGATTCAAGCGGTGCTTGGCTGTCCATCTGTTCCATTATTTATATCCTTCGTGGGTCAAATCCGGGATTCTGTCCCGGTGCAGACGTAGGCTTGGCCTTGCTAACTTTATCCAATAAGTCAACGGCTAGTTTGTCGTTGCCTTGTTGAGTTTTAACGTCGGCTTCCATGCGTTCTGTGTCCGCCTCATAAGCATCTATCAAACTACCCCGTTTTTTAATTTGGGCTTCGAATTGCTTAGTTTCAGCGTTCATTCTGTCAATGGATATGCGCTCTTGTTCAAGCTGCTTCATATCCATTAGTGTTTTAATCTGTGACTCTGCCATTTGTAATTGCTGCTTAAGTTGCGCAACCATTGGGTCCTCTTCGTCCTCACGTAAGTTCGCAGGGAGTAGAGACTTCAGGCGGGTAGCAATTTCGTCAGCGCCTGGCCAGTCTAGATTCTTTGCTATGATGTCGCCCACGTATGGCGCGGCTTGAGGGAATGCTGTGATAAGCTGCATCATTTGATCTGCAGCCTCTTGGCGTTTCGTGGTGAACGACGGACCTGCTTTAACAACAACATCGTATTTGCCTGTTGTCAGGTCAAAGATACGTTCTACGCCGTCTATAAGCTTCTCTTGTTCACCCTTCTCCACAGCTTGGCCTGTTTCCATGCTGACCGGCTGGTTAATTGGAATTTCAAGCGGCTCGTCATCCTCACCTAATACCCGCAATATACGAGCCTTGGTGTACGTGTGAGGGATAAGGTCAACAATAATGCGTCCAGCGTGGCGAATGGCGCGAGTAAGGTTGTCTTGGAAATGGAATGTTGACGTGTCGCCCTCTTGGTTTCGTCTTTGTATCGCGATGCCGCTAATCTCATTAGCTGCCATGCCCAGACTAGCGTCCTGCATCCCCATGATGCCCTTCATATCGTCGCTGGACGACATGGATTCACTGATAGCACCCGCTGGCACACCAGCAAATGGCTGACGTATCGGAGGCATCTTGCCCGCTGTGTATTCTAATGTCTGGTGATTATCAGTGTTCGCTGTCGCCCAATTATCGTCTGCATCAAAGGCCCCTGCTTCTCCAACCCACGGAGCTTTAGGGGCAAGCGCGACCAGCTCAGTCGATGCTGTGCGCCAATAGTTGTAGTTGCGTTGTGCGTCTTGTGATTGATAAGTTAGGCCATGGTGGTAACGCTTACCATCGTCTATGGTTTCCTCACCATAAACAGGGATGATAGGAATATACTTACCAGCCCAGTCGTTAGTCTCAAGAACTTCTTGACCGTTCATTATGTATTGCGTGACTTTATAGCTCTTTGTCTCGCGCTCAAACTCAATAGTTATATCAAGTGAGTCAAATATCTCTTTCGCGTTCTCATACACATCTTTCTGCATAATCTGGCCGTCGGTCAGCATCAGCAGCGTTTCGGACACCTCTTCACGCTTCCAATATTCAGCAATGAGAACGTGGTCCTCTTCGAACCAGTCTTGACGGTCTTCAGCGCCTAAGAAATCCCAATCAACTGCTTCTGCATTAGGGTAATCTGCTTTGAACGATTCAGTTGTTACCCATTCAGTTATGAACGCCTTATTCCAGTCCGAAGAATCAACCGCCGTACTATCTGGATCACCGTAGACAGAGAACGGGTTCATTATCCGCTCAATGACGATATCCTTGTCAAAAGCGTCTTGGAATACAAAATCGACATTAACCCGAAAATAACCGATACCGCACGATGCAGCCCAATCAATGGCTGTGTCATATGCAGCGCCCGCGTCGGACCTGTATTCGATGTTACGGATTAGACCATTAAGGACTTCTGCAGTCTCTACGTCAGCATTATCGTCTACGGGGTGAACTTTGATTGATGGCTTGTTCTGCCGAGCGTCGTTAACTACCTGGCGAATAAACGCTGGCAGTTTGTTCATTGTCAGGCAAGGACGGCCCTTAGACTCACGGTCCTTTCGGACGTTCTCAGGCCATTGCTCACCCAACCGAGCAAAATCGTACTCTTTCTTGGACATGTCCCGCTGCGTTGACTCGTAATCAACGCAGTTTTGATACGCTTCTTTGGCTTCGAGAAGAAGTTTGTCCATTATACACCTTTAATTTGTTATATACGTTTTACGCTAAACAGAACGGCAGGTCAATGTAAACTACCATATGAATGTGTAGTATAGATTTAAATAAAAACTAAACGTTAATGACTTCGGAAACTCTCATGCCGAATACTTGAGAAATCTCGCCAAGCGTCCAGCCGCCCTCTTTCATATCACGTATGATTTCGCTGCGTCTGAGGCGTTGGCCGCCTGTCAGCTTCTTAGCCTTGGCGAGTTCAACTATCTCTGCGCCGAGTTCTATTGCGTGTTCTTGTGCTTTGAGGTTCATCTATCCCATCCAATTCAAATTGCGCGGCGGCTTATTCGTCTTTTTCTTACGCACGTTTGGCGTATACATGCTCATCATAACAGAGTCAGATTCATTTGGCGAGACAATGCCTAGACGCTTCATGTCCTCCTTGCTCATTAGCTGTATAAGACCGTTGCCGTTCTGCTTTCTTGGTATCCTGCATATCTGTGACCGGAACACGCTTTCGTTTTCAATCCCATCGCTATCGAATGATATCATCTTATCGGGATCCATATACTCACCGCGCTCAACACACCTATACGTGTTATACATTCTATTTGCTAACGTTATGTAATATTGCGCCCTATTGTTCTTGAATGTCTCTGCATACGTCTTTGGTGCGTCCTCACGGCGAGTTTCGTTGAACATATATATATCTCTTGCGTTGTCTTGGCCTACCCCTGACAAAGACCCTTGAAACATGTGGTATTCAATCGCCATGTTATTAAAAGCAAGCTGTACTTGTCGTTTAAGGCCCGTACCCATGCCGTCGCCATCCCAGACGAACCAGTCGGCACCATCTTTAATAGCGTTCTCCGTGGCCCAATCACAGGCTTGATCTATTTCTCCGGTACGCATCGATTGCACTGACTTAATAATTGAACCATGCCGCAAGCTATACCCTCCCGCATCCTTGCCCCCGTCAAATGGGTCATGCGCGGCTATCTTAGCTCCGAGAGGTTTGAAAGCGGCTTCTAGGTGGGGAAGTTTGTGCGCGTCGAGACAGGCGTCATACCACTCAGGCTTAATAATTGATCCCTCAACCTCATCGTAGTATGCACCTTTCCATTTGTGGTCATACTCAGCACGAGACAATCGATTGTGATCGTCTGCGCGTTCGTCTTCAAGGCCAGACGCTAGGAACCATGCTGGCGGCATGTCGGTGTAGTTCATTTGAACCACCATAATTAAATCGTCTTCGTAATACCCGCATCTAGTCAATTCAGACTCAGCGCGAGCAAGCCAACGCTTTGCGACTGCGCCCGTCCGAGATCCCCTGTTCATAGTGATAATAATCTCAGGCATTTTAACGTCTTCGCCAGCGATTTTACGTTCTGCATCCGCTGCATTAAGCCGGACAGACGCTGTGAGAACACGTAAGGTATTCTCGGTCACGTCCTCACCCTCTTCAATCCATAGCCCGTCAACGCCTGATAATGTAGATTTGATGGAAGTTATGTTACGCGCTAAACCTCGATAGAATATGCGTCCGCCGGAACTGTGGGTTATTCCTGTTTTAGTGTCGCTAAACCCTGCTATCCCTAAACGCTCAATTTCTTCAAGGATTGTTCTATGGACTGATTCCTCAATCGAGTTCTGGTGTTCACGCGCACAGCACCATAGCTCACCTTTAGAAACTCTAGCCCCGACATAGTCTGACACACCCGTTGATTTAGTAGACCCACGTCCTCCAACAATAATTTTTATACGCTTTGGCTTGGTGAAGATAGGGTAAAGGTTCTCGACATACTCAATCTTTATCTGTTCCACGAGCCCCCACAGGGACAAACACAAGTTCAGCGCCGTCCTTCCCAACTAATTCATGCTTCTCACTGAACGCTTGAATGTCTACATGCTTGCCAACCGTATCGAGGGCTTTTAAGGCGTTTGAGCGGTCTTCTGCTGTTCTCGCCTCTTTGTATACGTCAGCGGCCTGTTCAAGCACCCAGCGCGCTGTAATGCCCGTCTCTGTGGCCCTTACGTCCAATGCTTCCTTGATTGCCGCGGCAATGTTAACTTTGGTTAAGTTCTGACAGCCTATCTCTTTTGCTGTCCTCTCACTGTACCCAGCACGAATAGCCGCCTGTGTTGCGTTCAGATCAATCAGGTATTCGTTTACAAACGCTTGTTGTTTAGGTGTGAGTTTATGTGTCATAAACATTCCATAAGTAAGGCTTCAAAGACAACTTTCCCCGGCGCATTGACAATCGTATAGTTTTAGCGACGATACATGGAAACACGCTTTTTCAATGTAATCTTCTGCGAACCATATGCAGTTGACATCAAATTCATCCGTTAAAGGTCCTGAAACTGTCATAGCAGGGCCGCCGGACCTCAACACCACAACGTCGCCCACTTTAAAGTCTGGTTTATCGGTCAATGTCTTGTCTCCTTTTGATTGTGGCATAACTCTATCACCCTCCATGCAGTCCGGCCATGACTTCTTTATCGCCGCGACTATCCAAGCTGATTCCTGCTCGTCATACGCGCTTAAACCAACGTCTGTCCCGTGACACCCGCAAGGGTAGTCGAATTTAGCAGTATCATAGACTGCCCCTTCCCCTGATTCCACACCTACTAACACAACGCCCGCTTTAGCTGCGACGTCCTCTAGCCATTTGGTTCTCAATTTAATGTCTCCCCATGGCTAGATACACGTTCAGCCCCTAAGTGTTCCATGATGTCGTGAGACAAATTAACGGCTGCGTCAGAAAGAGCTTCATCCATACCGTGGACGTGAGTCCCTATAGTCCCGTCGTGCCGCCACGTTAATATAATTACAGCGCCAACTTCTTCGCAAGCTAGTACTAATCTTGTTGCGACTTCTGCCACCTTGTCTTCGTCAACTTCAGTTATAGTGTGTTCTTTATTTTCCATTTTAATGCACCGCGTCCCATAAAAGTTCAAACATCATTTGCGCTTCTGTGCGCTCGTGGCTATCCAATTTACGTTGTTTAATTACCTGGCGTAAAGCCTTGCCGTCGTACCCCGCACGGATAGCTGCCTGCTTCGCGTTCAAGTCTATCAGGTATTCGTTAATGAACGCCTGTTGCTTGGGTGTTAGCTTATTAGCCATGCTTATGGTTTATCCTCTAATATTTCCAGAACATCGTGCAGGACTAAAGCCAACTCCACAACTGCCGCAGGGTCGCAAATCTCCAGCCTCTCGCTTGGGATGGCCTCAAGGCGCTCTCTTGCCTGGCTTAATAACTTACGTTGCCAAGATTCCATGTCAATGAACCCTATCCCAATATAGCTCAAACATTGAAATCTGCTCTTGCCTGTCGATGCTATCGAGTTTTCGCTGCGAGACAACCTGCTTAATAGCCTTCACGTCATATCCCGCGCCCCTTGCCTCTGAATACACTTCTTTTATGTCCGAAACTAAGGCAGTTTTTTCTTCTTCAAGACGTTCGATACGCTCAACAATAGTCTTTAGCCGTTCGTCTGTTGCCGGTGTTAATCGTTGTACGTTTTCCATTATAAGTTTTTCCCTATATCTGCGTGGGCGTTGCGCGCTCTAAACACCTCTTTAGGCGTTACACGTTCCTCGCCAACTTTTGCAATCAGCTTTCGTGCTTGTTTTTGTTTGCGCTTCGTGTCTCGGACGTTGCGGCGGGCTTGAGCCTGGCGTTCCATACAAGTTTTGTTTGAATTTTTCATTCGTTCCAACTCTTGCTTTTTTTAATGTGTGCCTTAACCCATTTCTGTACGGGGCTTGCCTTTTCTACAACCGGGTCTAGCACCCATGATGAAGGTGCCCCCCAGTTTAAGAACTCAATAATTTCGTCCGTGTCCGCGTCTAACATGGTAGAGCCAAACGCTGCAAAATATTTTGTTTGGTTTGCATTCTTCTTTCTATACATCTTTTTTCCCTTCTAGTGCCTTGCGAAGTCCATCCGCAAGTTGTTCTGTGAACAAGGTTATCTGGCTGTTAGGTTCCTTGCGATGCGTGGATATGTTACCACCGCACACAACCCCTTTCAAGGAATCAATCTGTAAATAGCAAGTCCCGAATATCGTATCAATCCGAGTCACTGTCGTTTCTGTCCGGTTTTCCATGTTCGACCTATAAATTTAGTTGTCTCTTTATTCATTACATCAAACAAATACCAAGCGCAGTTATCAAAACCGCTTACACCGTTACCCATCCAAGACACCCTGCCTATTGACACAATTTTTTCGCATCGTGGCATAAATTCTATAGATTGCTTTGTGTGCATCCAGTCAGCATCAAATAATAGCCATGTTGGGGCTAAGTTTGACAAACGAGTTATTATAGGGTGAAGCGTTTTTCTATCCCACGGCGGGTTTGTTATGAACATTTTGCTACGACATTCATTTATATCTAAGGCGTCAATAGATTTTGATTTCATCCGATTAGGTGGACTTATATCAGTGGCTTGCTCACAATAATGCCCATACGCCGATAAATGTTTAATTAAATCACCTTCTCCGGCGCAGGGTTCGTCATAATGCGCGGCGGGCGGTAAATGCGGTAACAATGGCAATACTGCAGAACTTGGGGTTGCGTAAAAATCTCTCGGGTTTCTTTCAAACTTCTTGTGTGCTCTCTTCGTCATTTTCTAATTCCTTCGGTATCTGAGTTGGGTTGCATTGGCCGCGTTCGTGCTCTTTCCATACCCATTTTTGAAAACGGGTCTTGGTTTCGTCGTCTAGCGTATTCCAGACAGCGCACCGATTTGGAGTCCATGATCCAGGCGTCCATTTAGTCATCAGGGGCGATACGGTCCCGAACAAGGCGGGCATAACCTTCGATGTCTTTCCAGTGGTCAGGGTAATTTGGATTACCACACACAATACGAGCAACTTTTAACGCAATCATTTGTAAGGCTTCTTTCTTATCATCGGTTAAATTGCCCCAATACGGCGCGCAATCCATATGAAATTTTAACGATTGAGCGACTGAGGCAACGTCACTAAAATCCCCATGCGTCGCCTCTCGCTCGTTTAATGTTAAATCTATATCATTGTTCATTTTACTGTCCTTTTTTGTTGGATGCATGGGTTGCCGTTTTTCATGTCAGAGCGAACGCACCAAAAATCTCCATACGAATCGCCTGTTATAAAATCGCGCGTTCTGACTTTGAAGCCAAGGCGCTCCCAATACATACGGATGTTGTTAGAATATCGGCCAGGGCCTTCGTGGGCTAAGGATTCAGTCATTGTTCATCCCCTGTTCTGCTTTTACGTTCCCAACTCTGCGCCATTCACCAACGGCCTTTTCCTTAGATAATCGTGCGAACTCATTGATATCTAAGCGAACAAGAACATGCTCATATGCTTTTTCACACCTTTTTACGTCTTCATAACTAAGCGTCGCCGTTATAGGAATTCCACTGGTGGAGAATAGTGAAATTATTATAATACATTTAATCATATCTCCATCTCCTTCTGTGCTTGTTCGATCATGGTTTCCCACCATTCGATATGGCACCTATCTACATCGCCCTCTTCAGCAAATCCGTTAAAACCTTCAATCGCTCCTGAATTGGTTAGCATCCCCTCAGTCGGCTCGGTCGGGACGATGGCGTATCCAAGAGCTTCGATGGATAATAGCGCCAAGCCCCATGCTCGATCACCCGCGCCCTGACTTGGCGAGGTTTGTAGTTCCGCATTATACGCATAACGCATTGTAGCTATAATCTTATCTCGCTTGGTCATTATTACCTCCATAATGATTTTATTAGTACACAATTAGAATATCCAATCATTGCAGATAATGCCGCACCCCCATGTTGGACAATTGGGATAGACTGGTTAGGCATGAGTCGTGAATTATAAACATGGCGCTCAATCGCGTCATACGCTTCCTTGCCGTACATGTATGTCATTTTATTGCCCTCGGCTTTGTTGGAAGGTTAGACAATAATTCGCTAAGACCCTGCGCGTCAAAAGATTCTTCGGCCTTTTCTTTAGCTAATCGTGCGAACTCATTGCCAACCGCCTCACGAGCATTTTGTGCAAGCGTTTTTACCGCCCCGCAATAAGCAATAGGCTTCCACGTCGATTGCCCTGCATTTTTTCCTGTTTTTGCGACGGTTAATCTCTCAATGGTATATTGTTGCGCATCGTAGTCGTTGACCCGCAAAGTAGCTGTAAGTTTAATTGGTTCCATTATTTTATTGCCCTTTCTATTGCGTCTTTGAGAAGCAAACGGCGTCTGCCCCATAATTCTAAATTTTCGTAAAGCTCAGCCCATGTTGGGAAAAACTTATTTGACCTGCGTATTGTTTTAAGAACGTACTCAACAACGTCCGCCGGGTATTCTTCCAAATCCTCAACGTATATTGCTATGATAGCAGCTTTGTCGAAATCATCCATATTTTTCATCGGCATCGTTAAAATCATTTTCTGCACCAGCCGCGCTATTTCTCTTTGAGGCATAGGTCTACAAGAGTCCATCGCATTCGAATAGTGCGTGATGTCAACGCTGGAGACTTCGAACCCTATGACATCGTGAGTGTCACTCCCAGCCCATTCGGGTTGCAACTTCATCCCCAATTTCAAAAATGCTTCGAGGCTTTTTGTCGTCTCTGCCGGGTTTGTCATGGATGATCTGCCCGTGGTCGTCGTCGTAACATCCTTGGTTGAGCCATGTCGATGGGTGCTTAATAAATTTTGTGGAAGTTCCTGCATCGCTTATTTCCTGATTATAGGCTTCGACGCCCTGATTTAATTGGTCGATAGTTACACCATCTTTGATTGCCTTAGCGAACGCCTTCTCTGCAGCCTTCTTTCCAATCTTTCTAGGATACTGAGAATACCAGTCATTGAAATTATCGGGCTGAAAAATAACTGTTATATTATTACCTTCTTCCTTTTTTACCTTCTTACCTTCTTTAGACGTGGTTACTTGTTGGTTATCTGTTGGTTGTTTGTTGGTTACTTGTTGGTTATCTTGTTGGTTATCGTCTTGGTATTTTTCCCAGCAAAGTATTGATATTATTGAGAATTTATTAGTTGAGTTGATGGTTATTTCGTTGGTTGATAAAAGCTTGTCCAAAGCAGTACGCACTTGCTGTTCTGACATACCAAGCTGTGCAGACAACGCCGTTCGCCCTGCGACAACAGACCCGGCAGGCACTTCTTGACCCTTGAATCTTGATGGTTTGTAATTAGCTTTAACCAAAAGATGCAGGAATAGGCGCATAACGTTTGCGTCAGTATACCATTCCCAATCTTCTATGGTTCTGTGAAGTTTTAGCCACCCGGCCATTTATCTCTCCTATCGTTACTCTCCAAAAAAGGCGGCGGGCCGGAGAGCGAAACCAGCACAGAGATCAAGCTGTGCTTTTTTTCACCGCGAAGTAATTATACATCTAAAGGGCGCTTTCGCAACTCTTCTCTCAAATGGGAAATAAACCTATCCATGCATAATCTATGATGCGTTGATTGATGACGCAGCATAAGCGCGCGCCTATAGCTGTTAATAGCTGTTGAGTGGTCCGTTCGGCTTAGCGCCTTAGAAATGTTGCTCCACGTTGCCGACGTGAGCAGGCGTGAGGCCCAGACGATGACATGGCGTACTTGTGCTATATGCTTCGCCCTGGTGTCTGATTGAATGTCCCGGACCCCTATCTCGCACTCTTCTGATATGTAGTTTATGATAAAATTGATTTCTGCGTATAATTTTCTCTGTTTTCGCTTATTCATGATACCCCCACTGGTCTGCCATTGCGTTAGCAATACCTTGATAGGTCGTTGATCGGATTTTCCATCGGTCGGGCGAAGGTGCTAGATAGAACATTCGCTCTCGCACGCTCTTAGGTAGCAGCATCATTTCTGTATAAACGTTATTTGTAGGGGTTAATGGTGGTAAATTATATAAGAAAAGGCCTGTTTTTTTCTGCTCTAAATGCCCAAACTCGTAAGGTTGAACATAATTAGCTTTAGGCATATCTGTCATGCGAGTTAGAACCCCTACCGGGTTCTCGAAACAGACTTTCGGTGAAATAGACGTGCAGGTAAACCATAAATTATAAACCCAGTCTGCCGCTTTAACCCTTTCACTATATCGCGGCTGACCTTCGCCATAATGCTTATTACCGGCCACGGTCAACGCTGTGCATGGTGGATGTGCTATTATTAAGTCCCAACTTTCAGTCAACATATCATAGATATCACCCTTAAAGTGTGGCCCCGGCACATCTGTTGGGAGTAAGTCGCAACTGAGAGCGTCATGACCCCGCGCTAAGAATGCATCACGGACAACCCCACTATATTCGCAAGCGATTAAAACTTTCATGTTTCATTCTCCATCTTGAGCATGTCGGTCATGGCGTTTTGTAGCGCCTTTGCGTGGCCCGACTTATACCCGTCCGGCGCTTTCTCGTATGCCTTTGATGCTTCTGCATGGGCTAGAATAGCGAGTTTCTTCGACGTTTCTTCCATGTGCGCTTTACTTATTGCCTTAAACAACTGGCGTGGGTTTAGTGTTTCTCTGTTCATTTTCATGTCTCCGTTATTTTGATTCCGTATTGAGCCTCAACAAGCTTTTTCTTGAGCCTGTACATAGGCGTTTTCATGCCTTTCACATCTTCAATCACGCATGTTTCGGCTGTAAAGTATTTAAAGTCTGCTTTGTAAAAACAACAAAATTTACCTTTGATTATAATGTCGAAGCGGGGCTGTAAGGTGAGGCAGGTAATCTCGCCCGCACGTTCGAGAAGCTTTAGCTCTGCATACCTGGCAGCCTCTTTCTTTGAGTCAAAGGTAATGCCGTCAACAACCGTTTTGACCGCGTTGTATTTGCCGCGCTTAAACATTGAAGAAATCGCAGAGTTTTGGCTCTACACCCTTTTTCCTAGCGAACATAATAAGCGGCTCTGCGTACTTCATTGCAATCCCTGTCTTTTTCCATTTCGAGACTTTATCGTCTGAGACATTCAAGGCTGTTGCAATCTCGCGAGTCCCGCCGATTGATTCTAATAACTGTTTATGTAAATGCATGAATTCTCCTTTTCAGTTTTCTTTGTACCGCAAATATATTTGCAGCGCAATGCAAAATAATACTTGTTAGTCAGATAAATTGGTGTATTATATAATCATCAAACAACGGAGGATTTTATGGACAAACCGATTCAAGATAGCTTACGAAAATCCACCCAAGACCATATTGACAGGTTAGAAAGTGAAGCTATCATTATGGCGGACGCGCTTGATTACATAATGCACAACTGGCCTGAGATATTTGAGTACCGCCACGGTGCGCCGCACATCAAACAAACAAAGGGATTAATTAAATGGCACAAGCACAAGTAGAGATTCTAGGTGGGCTTACTGTTTTGGCGAGGGGTCCGATTTGCCCACCAGAACCAGACGTTGGAATTTTTCACCCCTATGTTGTTGATTGGGAACTTTTTTGGACAACAGGGAAGGGCAAGGAACTACCTGAGTCTATGTATCAACGACTCAGTAACGCTGACGAAGAGGCGATTGAACACGCTCTTTTAACGGATGAATTCTAATGAACAAAGCAATTGTAAACGTCCTGCGCCGGTCGGCAAAACTTCGAGGGGCCACGTCAGACGACGTGCAAGATGCTTTAATTCACGCTGAAGCCATATTAAAGTGCGCGCCTCAGATAAGCACCAGTTGTGGCGGCAAAGGCCCGAGCACATCAACATTTGTTGCGCTGGAAAAAGTGCGTAAAGCAATAGAAAAAGGAAACTAGGAAAAATGACACACGTAAAATCAAGTATTTTAGCATCGCTGCATAGTGTTATGGAAAAATGCGGATACGTTCAAAAGAAAGGGAAAAACACGTTCCACGGCTACAAGTACGCGGGCGAAGCTGACTTGTTAGAGGTGCTGCGCCCTGCAATGATTGAAGCGGGGCTTATGTTGATTCCATCGCAAGAAGAAGTGCAGCCAATAGACTCTCATGGTAACACATTAGTTAAAGTTGCTTACACCCTCGCGCATAAAGATGGCGAGGTGTGGCCAGAGAAAATTATCGCTTACGGATGCGGAAATGACAGAAACAAGAACGGTGTCGGCGACAAAGGACTGTACAAGGCGTTAACTGGTGCTAATAAATATCTGCTGTTCAAGTTGTTCCAGATAGAAACAGGCGACGACCCAGAGGCATCAGAAGGGACGCCAGTTATTCATCGAAACATCACGGAGAAACAAGAACAAGAACTGGTGAACTTAATAAATCAAAAAGGCGTCAAATCTTCTGTATTTTTAAAGTATTACAAAATAGAGAATTATGACGAGATGCCGTCCGACAAGTTTGCATCAGCAAAAGCATCTCTTGAAAACAAGGCAGACGCATAATGGAACAAAGAACGCCAGAATGGTTTGCGGCCCGAACAGGCAAGGTTAGTGCTAGTAAAGTCTCAGATGTTATGTCTAAGACTAAATCAGGGTATGGCGCAAGCCGAGCCACATACATGAGCCAACTTCTCGTGGAGAGGCTCACAGGCACCCCTACGGATTTCTACGCCAACGCAGCCATGCAATGGGGAACTGATACCGAGCCGCAAGCGCGAGCTGCCTACGAATTTAAAACAGGCAACGCTGTTATTGAAGAAGGATTCATTCTGCACCCTAACATCGAAATGTCAGGGGCATCACCTGACGGCATGGTATGCGATGAGGGTATGCTGGAGATTAAATGCCCCAACACAGCAACGCACATTGCAACGTTGCTCGCAGAAAAAGCACCGTCGAAATATATGAACCAAATGCAATGGCAGATGGCTTGTGCTGGGCGTCAATGGTGCGACTTCGTGTCATTCGACCCTAGACTACCAGAGAACAATGATTTCTTTTGTGTCCGCGTTGACCGTGACGACGAGCGCATTGAAGAACTTGAATCCGAGGTTGTTAAATTCCTTGGAGAACTTGACGAAATGGTTTTAAAACTTAAAGAAAGATTAAAGAAATGAGCAGCGTAAATAAAGTTATATTAATCGGTAATCTTGGTCGGGATCCAGAAATCCGAACAACTCAAGGCGGGCAGAAAATCGCAAACATGAGCATAGCAACGTCTGAAACATGGCGGGACAAGCAGTCTGGTGAGCGACGTGAAAAAACCGAATGGCACCGAGTTGTTGTATTTGATGAGCGTCTTGCTGACATCGTCGAAAAATACATCAAGAAAGGTTCAAAGGTTTATATTGAGGGTTCATTGCAGACCCGCAAATGGGCTGGCAACGATGGTGTCGATAAATACACGACTGAGGTTGTTTTGCAGCGCTTCAGTGGCGTTTTAACGATGCTGGACGGGCCAAGTGACAATCGGGGCAGTGATAGTGGCTCAAGCGGTGAAGAAACGCCCCCAGCCAACAATACGGACTTAGACTCCGACTCAGATATACCGTTTTAAAAAGGTTTACTAGTGCCGCAGTTTGTGCAACATTCATAGAATGAAAGAATGCAAAGACTGCGGCACCGTAAGGCCGACTGAAGAATTTTACGGGGTTCAAAAC
>Ga0222664_1000379_pt1 | contig 28175 bp, 20 predicted proteins | sample AntAcemetagen604_FD_181147 | JGI IMG/M metagenome (GOLD analysis project Ga0222664, IMG submission 181147) | Saline water microbial communities from Ace Lake, Antarctica - #604 | ecosystem: Environmental > Aquatic > Non-marine Saline and Alkaline > Saline | place: Antarctica: Ace Lake... | reverse complement strand
CAGGATAAATATTTCTAAAAATTTTATTGGATTGAAGGTTCCAGAATTCATTTGTTTGGCTATTTCCATTGTGTATTACAAAAATTACATCTTTAACTACAAACCCTTTATATGCATTGGTAATTTTGTCATATTCATTTACCTTAACAGTAACTCTAAAATTTCCTGAAACAACTGTTGTAAATCTTATTAGCCCAGTAATAGAATCGATTAAAATTCCATTAATTTGATTATTGATATTGAAATTTGGTAAATAATTAGATGGTTGATTTATAGTAGAAAAAGGTTGATAAAATTCATAAAAAAGAGAATCTCCATCTAGGTCGAAAAATTTAAAATCGTAACTGGCATTTTGTCCAACATAAAACATAGGTGCATCTAATGTGGTATGGCTAAAAGGACTCGAGTTTCCAGAATAAGCATATTGGGTAAATTGACTCGAAACATTAACAGATTGTGCTTGCGCACCTATATTTTGTAATAAAGGCGGGCAACATGTGTATTGGTGATTTAAAGTGTATGTCCCACAATTGGATGGTAAAACAACAATTGATTTGTAAATAGCTTTTCTAGTAGCAGGAACTGGTCCTCCAATACACGATGATTGCCAATTTGCTAATCCTGAATTACAAGCATGTTCAATATATGTATTACCTGCATTACCTTGGTTTGTAATTGAATCTGCTGTTAAAATTAGATTAATAGTGGTGCAAGAACTATAAATTTCAATTTGCTGTGTTGGCGAATCTTGAGTTATAAAACCACAATCAGTTAAAACAGAAAGTGTAATTTCAAAAGTATCTCCTCCTAAATTTCTATAGGTTAAATCGCCACCAATTACATGAGACCCAAAACCTTTTATTGAAATAAACAAGCAAATAATTAAACCTAAAAATCGCATCCTAAAAATTTAGACGAAAGGTAATAAAAAACTGTTTCCTGTATTGTGCAATTTATTATTCGGTAAGAATAATTTTTTGAACTATTTTGTTTTTTCTCTAATTAATCGGTATAAAAACCAAGCCTTGATATTGGTAAATTACACTGTGGTAAAAGTCTACGAAATTTATCATCTTTCTCAGCAAATTATTTAAGCCATAAAAGCAAAATTTGGAATTGAGTTAGAGCGAGAGGTTAAAATTATTTAACGATTAATTTAATTATTTCGTTTTCATTTTCAACCCTCAAAAAATATATTCCTTTGGTGGAAATTGAAATTCCCATATTACTATTGCTAACTTCAAATTGATTGATGATTTGACCAATACTATTATGAATTGAAATATTCTTTCCTAAAAAACTTGAAGGGAAAAAGGCCCTAAATTCTCCATTACTAGGGTTTGGAGAAATCTCAATTTGTTTTCCCCTTTTAATTTGTTCAACGGCTAAGGCTCCAAAAAATATTTCATTGGAAAATGCTGAATCACATTTATTTGATAAAAATACTTTATACAAGCCAGAAAGTAGTGGCTCAGCAAAATTATCAGTCCCTAAAGTTGTATCAAAAGTGTTATTCCAAAACCATTTAATTGAATTATTAGAAGAGTTTACAAATAATAAATTTGAGCTATCTAAAATGATAAATGGCTGTAAATCATCATTTAATATTTCGAATTTAATCGTGTCAGAATTTTTACAACCATTTAAATTTTCAAAATTGTAAACAGATTTATAAAGGCCAATTGAAAGGTTAGAATCTGATGGTGAGAAAGAAAAATTATTTCCTGAACCCGATAACCAGTTATTTAAGTGAATCCAACTTCCAGTTCCACTAGTAAGAGGTATATTTTGAGGAACACCAAAAAAGCTAATAATACTGCTGTCATTTTTGCAATAAGGTCCCTCAAACCCAAGGTTAAAACCAACAGATATTTTTGGTATTGTGTCAATAAATAAAAAGGTTGTATCTCCCAAAAAACAAAATCCATTAGAATCTAAATATATTGCTGAAGAATCTCCCTTCGGAAGTAAATTTGGGTCAATTAGTCCTAAACTTTTATTTATTACACCTACTCCATTCCACGCACCTGTGTTTAAAGAATCTTTTTGGAAAATTTGAAAAATTGAATCATTTCCACAAAATTTTGGGGCAGGCAATATTTCTAACTTCATTGGATCCTTAATAATAAATTGAATATTGGTATCATTTTTACAACCAAGCGGAATATATCTATTAATTTGAAGGGGATCAACAAATGATGGGATTACTGATAAATCAATTACACCGAAAGAATCAGTAATTGCATTTTGAATAAAAATATTATTGGAAGATATAATTCCGGCATTTATTCCTTGAATAATTAAAACAGAATCGATTCTACAAATTACATCTGAATTGAATATTAAGTTTTTTGGCAAAGGATTAACAGTAATTAATGAACTATCTTCAGCTGCGCATAAATCACCAAAAACCCCGTATTTTATCCAAAAACTCCCAAAACCAGAAATACTAGGATCAAAAGTGCCTAATGTATCATTTATTATTCCGTTTCCTGTCCAAATACCTCCAGAATCAGTAAGATTATAAGGAGTAAACGATTGCAAATTTATTGGTTGAGAATTTTCACAAATTGGTGAAGTATTTTGTGGTTTTACATTGTATTTATTAGTAACATGAATATTAAAATCAATGGTATCAAAACAAACTCCTGCAGTATCAGAAATTGCTAATTGGTGTTTTTTAGGCGAAGCTAAGTTCACAAACATTTCAATACTAGTATCGGTTGGTACCGAAGGGGAAATTAAATTTGAGGTGTTTAACCAATTAAAATTGTAATTATTGGGGTTAATTCCGCTACAAACCTGAAACTTAATATTTGGTAATTTTTGAATTGGAGAAAGAAAACTTTGCGTTGAAGGTGCACATGAATTTAAACTTGAGCCATAATAAGAACTAGCAAAATAATTAGTAGATTGGTATTGAATTATTGCATTTTCTGACGAAATTAGATTATCAAAATTTATTTCTATAACCAAATTTGAAATGCCATCCCAATTGTAGGGCAAATCAAAATTAAGATTATTCCAACCTATGGTAGCTGGTGTAGATTTTGGACCATATACATCTGTTAAACCTGTTTCCCAATTATTAGATAAATCTGATTCATTTGTACAACCAATTTTAATTGAATAATGGTTAAAAATGGATGGACCATTATTAGCAATTACATTAAACCCAATACTGTTTATTTGGCCTGCTGGCATACCCGAGGCTATTAAATCTGTTGCATGATAAAGGTATTGTTGCTTTGAGCACTTTTGTTGACCAGGAAATGGACTTGGCCATCCCTGATTATTATTGAATGAATTTAAATTACTATTTAATAGCACACCTGACCCAACAATGTAATCATTCGGTATTCCAATACACCCAAATTGATTTGGCCCGCAAGTATTGGTTGGAAAATCAACCAAATCAACCGCTAATTTTATAGTATCATAAAAGCAAATTATTGAATCTGATAGCAAAACCTGATTATTTCTAGAAAATGGTGTTGAAACAGAAATATTTATACTATCATATTTAACACATCCTGAGTCTGAAGCTAAAGAAACGCCATATTTTGTGTTGTAATTTGGTTTCACTTTTATAGATGACAAGTTTCCTAATAGTGTGTTAACACCTGCTCTCCAATTGAAAGTGTAGGTTTGATTTGTATCTGCAGGAACAACTTTTAATTCAAATGAATCTGCATAGCAAATCAAGGTATCTGAAGTTTTTGTATAGCTAAAATCAGAAACCACCCTTACGCAAACCGTATCTCTATTTTTGCAACTATTTGAAAATGAACTTGTAACCTCATAACAAGTTGATTTACTTGGATATGCTTGTGTGAATTGACAAGTATCACACGAAAAATTTCCAATTCCGGGTAATCCAACTACTAATGAATCTCCTCCGGGTATAGCCTTCCAGGTAAAATTTCTACCTCCTACTACTTTTAGGTTTGCCAATTGAGTTGATTTACAAATAGTTTGGTCTGTAAAAGCCTCGGTGGCATTTTTAATCTTAATAGTAAACTTTTTACAAAATATTCCTATATAATCGCAAGCATTATCCACCACTTTAATTCCAAAGTTGAGTTTTGATTTTGGAATTGGAGGAACCTGCCAATTTACTGAAACAATAATAGTGTCTCTCGAATTTGAAGGATAAAAAGTTGAATATGTTGCCCCAGGTAAAATTGTATTTAAATTGGTTTCAATTGAAAGCGAATCACTGGTATCGGGGTCGCAAAACATAACATCGAAAGAAATAGACTCACCAACGCAAACTTCAAATTTACTGGAATCGAGCAAAGCCCCTGATCCACTATAATTTAATACTTGAGCCTTAGGATATGGAGATTGATTATTACAGATGTTAACAAAAACCACCATATCTCTCATGGTTGTTCCAATTAAATTTCCGTTGGCATCATATTCCCTCACTTCTACAACCACTACATAGTTTCCTGTTGCATAAGGGGTAAAAACAACCTCACCAGTTTTTGAGTTAATTGTTGCACTAAGTAAAGGAGCAGCACCAGTGTAGGGAAAATTAAAAACATTTGAATTATTTGGTGCACTCCAACCAGAAATAAATGAATAAACTAAACTATCTCCATCAGGTTCAAAAACGCAAAAATTTAGAGTTACCATTTGGCCAGCGCAAACATAGGCTAGTGGCTGCTCTGTAAAAGATGGAGAAGTGTTACAAGTGTTATTTGAGTTGTTTAAAGTAGCTTGAACAAAGGCACCTGAACTTGCAGAAGATAAATTTACATTTGTAGTTCTGCAACATTGAGGAGAAAACCCTATTGTCCAAAAATTACAAGGAGGTAAAACAACAATTGCCTCAAAAATTAATTGCATAACACCAGGTTTATTACCACCAGAACAACTAGAATTAGGCAGGGCTGCAGCGCAGAGTTGAGAAACTTCGGTACCATTTAAGGCATTTGATAAATTACTTCCTGGATTTGTTAACACAAAATTTGGGGTTACTGTGCCACAAGGAGATGTTATTGAAACACCAGAAATTGAAGAAGGAGCAGCCACCCCCGAACAATCTCTAAATAAGTTTATTGTAATTTTAAATGAATCTTGCCCAATACATTCATAGCCAATATCTAAACCAGCTAAATAACTAGCATTAGAGGATTGGGAAAGGCATATAAAACTTAAAGCTAGACTTAGTTTAAAAAAAAAATATTCTCAGTTTAGTGGCGGATGTATTCATTTAGTAATCTTTTTGCATTACATCAAAGACGTTAAGATATTTGATTAGTTGCTAAAATTTTGCTTTTAGTTAAAACATACAAGAAACAATTTATTAGCTAATACTTATTCGCTCTAAACCTCAGTATCTTGTAAGGCCAAAAGTCTTTTTCTTGCATACTTTAAAGAGTCTATGTTTTTGAAGGATAACCTTAGTTTGCCAAACTTTTCGGCAAGGGTAACCTCATGTGGATGGTTTTGAACAAAGGCTAAAATTTTAGTAAAAAATGGTGATTGAAAATAATCTGATTCTTGATTTTGTATAAAATAACAAATCATTTTTCCATTTTTAATGGCCAGTTTTTCAAAGCCTAATTTTTTACCCAACCATCTTAGTCTTATGGTATCCATTAACCTAAATGTTTCTTCGGGTATTGGTCCAAACCTATCCACTAATTGATTGGCAAAAGCTTCTAATTGTGTTTCATCTTCTAAATCAGAAAGCTCTTTATATAAACTTAACCTTTCTTCAATATGCTCCACATAATCATCGGGCAGCATGGTTTCAAAATCTGTATCAATTTGGCAATCTTCTACAAAATCAGCGTTTTTCTCTTCATCAGCGAAAAGCTCCTTAAATTCATTTTCTTTAAGTTCTTTTATGGCTTCATTCAAAATCTTTTGGAAAGTCTCTAAACCAATATCGCTAATAAAACCACTTTGCTCTCCACCTAATAAATCCCCTGCTCCTCTTATATCTAAATCTTTCATGGCAATACTAAAACCACTACCTAAATCTGAGAATTCTTCTAAAGCTTTTAACCTTCTGTTTGCTTCATTGGTTAAAGTAGCTCTAGGTGGAGCCAACAAATAACAAAACGCCCTTTTATTTGAACGCCCTACTCTACCACGCATTTGGTGCAAATCACTCAATCCAAAATTTTGAGCATTGTTTATGATTATAGTATTGGCATTTGGAATATCCAATCCACTTTCGATAATAGTGGTAGAAACCAAAACATCGAAATCATGCTCAATAAAATCCATCATAATTTCTTCAAGTTGCCTTCCATCCATTTGACCATGAGCAACTTTCACCTTTACTTCAGGGCAAAGTTTTTTAATCATGTTGGCTACTTCTTGAATATTTTGAATTCTATTATGCACAAAAAATGCTTGGCCTTCTCTTGATATTTCGTAATAAATAGCATCTCTAATAATATCCTCTGCAAAAGGTTTTACTTCGGTTTGAACAGGATATCTATTTGGAGGTGGCGTATTGATGATGGATAAATCACGGGCTTTCATTAACGAAAACTGTAACGTTCGCGGTATTGGTGTGGCAGTTAATGTAAGTGTATCAACATTGGCTTTAATGGTTTTTAACTTTTCTTTTACCCCAACACCAAACTTTTGTTCTTCATCAATAATTAAAAGGCCTAAATCTTTAAACTTAATGTCTTTTCCAACAATTCTATGCGTACCTATTAAAATGTCAACTTCGCCTGCGGCAAGCCTTTTTAATGTTTCGGTTTGTTGCTTTTTGGTTTTAAATCTGTTGATGTAATCTACATTACACGGAAAATCTTTTAACCGAGCCGAAAAGGTCTTAAAATGCTGTAATGCCAAAATGGTTGTTGGCACCAAAATAGCCACTTGTTTTCCATCAGTTACTGCTTTAAAAGCCGCGCGAATGGCAACTTCTGTTTTCCCAAACCCAACATCGCCACAAACCAATCTGTCCATAGAAGTTTCTGCTTCCATGTCTAATTTTACATCATTGGTTGCTTTGGTTTGGTCAGGTGTATCCTCATAAATAAAAGAACCTTCTAACTCTAATTGTAAATATGTATCTGGTGCAAATTGAAAACCTTTTTGGGCTTTTCTTTTGGCATAAAGTTTAATTAAATCGAAAGCAATTTCTTTTACTTTCTTTTTGGTTTTATTCTTTAGGTTACTCCAAGCTTGCGTTCCTAATTTATTTATTGATGGCGGCGTTCCCTCTTTACCAGTATATTTTGCAATGCGGTGCAACGATTGAATACTTACATACAACAAATCGCCATCTCTATAAATTAATCGAATGGCTTCTTGCTGCTTGCCATGCACATCAATTTTTTGCAATCCATCAAAGCGTCCAACACCATGATCAATATGGGTTACAAAATCACCTTTTTGTAAATTGGTAAGCTCTTTAATAGTAAGTGCTTGTTTGGTTTTTGTAAAACCTTCTTTAAGCCTAAAGCGATGGTATCTTTCAAAAATTTGATGATCGGTGTAAATCACCATTTTTAAATCCCTATCAATAAATCCGTTATGAATATTTAATAATAAAGTTGTAAAATCTAACTCGGCATTAATATCATCAAAAACTCGATGAATTCTATCTATTTGCTTTGGAGAGTTGGCAACAATTACTGTTTTAAAACCCAGTTGCTCTTTTTCAGCTAGATTGGTAGAAAGTATATCGAAATTCTTATTAAAACTTGGTTGAGCCTGCTGGTCAAAAGCGTAATTGTATTCAGTTTTTAACTGATTTTTTCCAGAAGTATCAAAAACAGGATGAAGCAACAACAACTCTTTTAGCCGGTGTCCGCTTACATACAACTCCTCAGGTGGCAACCGGTCTATGGTAGAACTCAATTTTTGATAAGCTTCGGAAGCATGAATAAACTCCTGCCCTACTTTGGCAATGGTAAAATCTAAATCTTGCGCCCAAATGGTAGTTGCGGGAGTTAAAAATTCAATAAATGATTCCCTATGCTCTTTCAACATGGTTGCCTGAACATTTGGCAGAATATTTACCCTTCCCATAGGTTTTATTGAAAGCTGAGAAGCCGGGTCAAAACTCCGAATAGACTCAACTTCATCACCAAAAAGCTCAACTCGATAAGGAAATTCATTCGCAAAGGAGAATATATCTACAATGCCACCTCTTATCGAAAATTGACCAGGTTGATAAACAAAATCGGTTCGTTCAAATTCTAACTCCACCAATAAATCTATAATGAAACCTAAATCTAAAAGATCGCCTCTTTTTATTTCTAGCGTATTTTTTTTAAGATGCTTTTTGGTTACAACCTTTTCGGTAATAGCCTCAGGATAAGTAATTACCAAACTTTTAGATTTCCTTTTAGAAAGGTTTTCTAAAGTCTCTGCCCTTAATAAAATGTTGCTGTTGTCAACCTTTTCTTCTTGATAAGGAAAACGGTAAGAAGAAGGAAAAAACAAAACATTGTTTTCACCTAAAATACTCTGAAAATCGTTGTATAAATAAGCTGCTTGCTCCTTATCATTTACAATAAAAAGGTGAATCCCTTTTAGCTCTTCTACTATTGCAGAAGCAACAAAAGACTCTCCAGAACCTCGTAAATTAGATATAGCAATTTTGGCAGCTTCTAAAGTTTGGTGATTAGAAACAATACTTTGTACCTTTTCTGATTTTTGAAAAAGTTGCTTAAGCTCCTCTAAGGTAATAGCCATTTTTCAGTTTGCAAAAATAACCCGAAAGCAAAAGGATAGTTTAGAAACTTTATATGAAATTAAAGAAAACCCTAATAAAATCAACCTCCAAATTCTTTTACGAATTCATGGGCCTTTTCAACCATTTTTTTTGATCCAATAAACAATGGTGTTCTTTGGTGTAATTCGGTAGGAATAATATCTAAAATATCGTTTTTCCCATCAGTTGCGACTCCTCCAGCTTGTTCAATTAAATAAGCCATTGGGTTACATTCATACAATAGTCTCAATTTTCCGTTGGGTGCCTTTTTACTTGTTGGGTAAATATAAATTCCTCCCTTTATTAAATTTCTATGAAAATCGGCGACTAAAGAACCAATATATCTTGATGTATAAGGTCTTTCAGTGGCTTCATCCTCATCTTGGCAATACTTAATGTACTTTTTTACGCCTTCTGGAAAATGAACATAATTGCCTTCATTAATAGAATAAATGTTTCCTTCTTCTGGAATTTTCATATCAGGATGCGATAAATAAAACACTCCAATTGAAGGATCATAAGTAAAGCCATTAACGCCGCTACCGGTGGCAAAAACCAACATGGTTGAAGAGCCATAGATTACATATCCTGCAGCAACTTGTTTTCTTCCTTTTTGCAAAAAATCTTCTTTCGTAGCTTTTGTTCCATAAGGAGAAACTCTTCTATAAATTGAAAAAATTGTTCCAATAGAAACATTTACATCAATATTGGATGAACCATCTAAAGGGTCAATCAATAAAATATATTTTCCTTGTTGTGACCTTTCGTTTTCAAAGGCAATGTATTCATCTTGCTCTTCAGAACCTATTCCGCAAACATCTCCTCTAACTTTAATAGCTTCTAAAAAAATCTCATCGGCTAGAACATCAAGCTTTTGCTGGGTTTCTCCTTGAATATTTTCAACACCTGTATCTCCCAAAATATCAACAAGGCCCGCCTTATTAACTTCTCTATTTACAATACGCGCAGCTAACCTTATGGCACTTAAAAGCCTCGAAAGCTCTCCTGTGGCGTATTGGAAATCGGTTTGTCTATCAATTACAAATTCTCCTAAAGTTGTATATCCGCTCATATTTCAATAATGTGGTGGCCAAATATCGTATTTAAAATCAAAATATTTTTTGATAGAGGTCATTCATTTTACATTTGAAAAAAGAATACGATGATTTTAATCAGAAAAGGGACCGAAAAAGATATACCTGCCTTGCTAAAGCTCATAAAAGAGCTAGCGCATTACGAAAAAGAACCCGATGAAGTAGTTGTTACAGAAAAGCAACTTTTACAAGATGGATTTGGTTCTGATAAAATTTTTGATTTTTTTGTGGCAACCGATATTGGAAAAGTTATTGGAATTGCTTTGTACTATACTAAATTCTCAACCTGGAAAGGAAAATGTATTTACTTGGAAGATATTATTGTAAGTAAAGAAATGCGTGGACAAGGAATAGGGAAAAAGTTATTTAATGAAGTAATTAAAATTTCTAAAGCCAAAAAAGTAAAACGTATGGAGTGGCAAGTTTTAGAATGGAATGAACCAGCGGTAGAGTTTTACAAAAAATATAATGCAGAACTTGACCCAACATGGCTCAACGGGGAATTAAATTACGAGAAATTACAGCAATTTAATGAGTTTGAATAATGTTAGTATTTAAGTTCGGAGGTGCTTCTGTTAAAGATGCAGAATCTGTAAAAAACGTAGTAAATATCTTAGATCTTTATCAAGGTGAAAAAATATTGGTTGTTATTTCTGCCATGGGCAAAACCACCAATAACCTTGAAAAAATTGTAGAAAGTTATTGCTTAGGGAAAGAAGATATTACGGAACAAATTGAAGCTTTAAAAAACTTTCACCTTAGAATCGTTAATCAATTATTTGAAAATGGGCATACAGAACTTATTGATGATTTAAGCAAGATTTTCGGTTATTTAGAAAAGCGGGTTGTTATTCCTCCATCTGATAATTATGATTTAAACTATGATCAAATTGTACCTGTTGGTGAATTGCTTTCTACCAAAATTGTTTGTGCCTACCTAAATAAAGAGAATAAAATATCAAATTGGGTTGATGCTCGAAAATTGGTTTTAACTGATAGTCGGTTTAGAAAGGCCAACATAGATTGGGAACTTACCGAAATGGCCATTAAAGGTTTAGATTGGGATTTTAACATTTTGGTTACACAAGGTTTTATAGGCGGAACAAAAGGTAATTTTATGACCACCTTAGGAAGAGAAGGTTCTGATTTTACAGCTTCAATTTTTGCAAATGCCCTTAACGCAAATTCTGTAACCATATGGAAAGATGTTCCAGGCGTTTTAAATGCTGACCCAAAGTATTTTAATAATACCGAAAAACTGTCTCAAGTTTCTTACAAAGAAGCCATCGAATTAGCCTATTATGGAGCAAGTGTTATTCACCCTAAAACAATAAAGCCACTTCAAAATAAAAACATTACACTGTATGTAAAGTCATTTTTAAACCCCAAAGATGAAGGAACAGTTATTAGTGAAAACTTCGAAAAAGATGGCGAAATACCATGTTATATATTTAAAACCAATCAGGTATTGATTTCATTTTCAACCAAAGATTTTTCTTTTATCAGCGAGCAACATATTAGCGAGATTTTTGAAACACTTTATGGACTTGGGTTAGAAGTAAACACCATGCAAAACTCTGCCATTAACTTTAGTATTAACACTTCATTTGACAAAGCCAAAGTAGAGGCTTTAACTAAAATCCTTGAGGCAAAATATGTGATAAAGTATAATGATGGCTTAGACCTATTAACAATTAGGCACTACAATGAGGATATAATAAAAGTACTTACCAAAGGAAGAAAGATACTACTAGAGCAGCGCAGCAGAAATACTGTTAGGGTTTTAATGCGCTAAACTCAGCCAAAATTTTATCGGCTAAAACATTAGAAAGTTTAAAGTATGACTCAAATGTCCAACCTGCAACGTGTGGGCTAAGTAAAACATTATTACATGATTTTAGATATTCTAAATGAGGCAAAAACTTGGGGTCAATTGTTTCAAAGGAGGCTGACTCAAACTCTAAAACATCAATACAAGCACCTAATATTTTTTGAGATTTTAATCCAGATATTACAGTTTGGGTATTTACCACTTTTCCTCTTGAAGTATTAATTAGGTAAAATGGTTTTTGCATTTTCTCTAAAAACTCTTCAGAAAAATAATGATGCGTTTCTTGGTTGTAAGGTATATGAAAGCTAATAATATCTGAACTGTGGTAAACCTCATCTAAGGTAGCTTCCTTAACTCCAAAATCAGAAAAACCGTTTTTATATTTATCGTAAGCCAATATATGGCAATCAAAACCCTGAAATCTTTTTGCCAATGCCATACCTGTATTTCCAAAGCCAATAATTCCAATTGTTTTGCCTTCTATTTCAATTCCCCTATTTTCCTCGCGTTTCCAAATACCTTCTTTCACTTCATTATCGCCTTGTTTAAGGTTATTGAATAGGTTTAACAACATTCCTATTGCATGTTCTGCAACTGCAGTTCTATTTCCTTCAGGCGAATTAAAAACCTTTATGTTCTTTTCTTTTGCAAAAACTACATCAATGTTTTCTAAGCCAGAGCCAGAGCGGGCAATAAACTTTAAGGAATGGCATTTTTTGAGAATTTCTTTATTCAAGGTAACTCTAGAACGAATTACCAAACCTTCTGCATTATTGATTTCTTTGAATAGACTTTCACCTTTTAATTTGGTTGCATCTACACACAAAAAACCATTACTCTTTAATCTATCCCATAAAATAGGATGAACTGAATCTACAAATAGAACTTTCATGAAAACTGCCTGATTAATTCAGGTATTTATGAGCGGCTTCCTCTATTACATCATTTGGAACTTCTTTTCCAATAAATTTCTCCATCAAGGTAACTAAATCTTCCGTTAAAGAAATATTAATGCCTAAAATTAAACCGATTTTTTTGATGAAATTGATTTCTTCCTTGGCGATATCATCATCAACTTTCATTAAGTTTAACAAATCAACAAAACACTTAAATCTTTGCTCTTGTAGTTTTGGTAAGGTGAAGGTGAACCTTTCTGGATAAAACTTAACTTCTTCAAATTCAGCACGGTTAAGACCAATTCTTTTGGCAACTTGCCTCATAAATTTATCTTCATTTACGTGCATTCTATCGTCTGCCCTTGCTAATTGAAGTAGCAAATGCAAATGACTTTTTTTTATATTTTTTTCTTCTGCAGTACCGGCCATGATAATTGATTACCAAATATATGTAAAAACACAAGTGAGTTAACAATTAATTATACACTTTGTTTCAAGTAAATCTTAGGCCAAATAAAACATTCTTCCAACCATAAAATAGATAAATAAACCTAAAATATCATTAACAGTTGTAATAAATGGGCCTGTGGCAAGCGCAGGGTCAATTTTGTATTTACTTAGCATTAGTGGTACTAATGTTCCGAACATTGCTGCAAATAGTATAACTGCAAACAATGAAATGCTAACGGTATAACTTAGGTCTAAAGAATCTGAAGCAAAAAGGTTATATATTAAAATTAAAGCAGAACAAACAAATCCATTCAATAAGGCAACTAAAAACTCTTTAGAGAGTTTTGGAAAAATACCTCCCAACCCAAGTGAATTATTTGCAAGTCCTTGAACAATAATAGCCGATGACTGAACTCCAACGTTTCCACCCATTGCTGTAATTAAGGGAATAAAAAAGGCCATTTGAGGGACTATTTGTAAATCTTCCTCATAAATTCCTATTACCCTTGCTCCAAAAATTCCACCAATTAAACCTAAAACTAACCAAGGTAATCTAGCTCGTGTAAGCCTCCAAATATTATCGGTTGACTCAACGGTTTCGCTTAAACCAGAAGCCATGGAGTAATCTTTCTCGGCCTCTTCTCTTATTACGTCAACAACGTCATCAATGGTAATACGGCCTACCAACCTGCCCAACTCATCTAATACAGGCAAAGCAACTAAATCATACTTTTCCATCAAGTTAGCAACTTCTTCGGAGGTTGTATACGTTTTACAAGTTATTAAACCAGTTTCGTAAATATCAGATATCTTTTTATCTGCGGTTGCGGTTAAAATCCTCTTTAGGGATAATCTACCCAACAACTTTTCTTTGTCATTAACAACGTAAATGGTATAAATATGATCTACATTTTCGGCTTGTTTCCGCATTTCACGAATACAAGTTTTTAAATTCCAGTTTTCATTAACCTCAACAAGTTCTTTTCCCATTAAAGCACCGGCTGTTCCTTCTTGAAAGTTTAAAAGGTCAACAATATCTGCAGCTCGTTCTTGGTCTTCAATACTAGAAATAACCTCTTCTCTATCCTTTTTATTTAGAAGTGAAATAACATCTGCTGCGTCATCAGACTCAAGGTTTTCGATGAATATTTCTGCAATTTGTTTTGAAGTAAAAGCCGAAACATGTTTATCTCTAATATCTTGATCAATATTGATAAAGACCTCCGAAGCTTTTTCGGCATCTAAAAATGAATAGAATATTTTTACTTCTTCTATTTCTAGTTCCTCAACAATCTCTGCAACATCGGCTGCATGTAAATCTCCAATAAGATTTAACACCCCTTGTTCAGAGTTAGTTTCTAAGGCTAGCTTTAAATCATCTAAAAACTCTTTGGTTAATTGAAATTGCATATTACTTTAATAAGCGATTGCAAAAGTAATATTAATTAGAGGCCTTGTAAAAAAGTACTGTTAAGTCTATAAAATCCTGAACGGATAACTGCTCAGGCCTTAGTTTCATAAACGGATGTTCGAAATTTGGGATTTCAGAAATAATTTGGTTTAGAGAGTTTTTTAATGTTTTTCTCCTGTGGTTAAATGCCATCTTTACCACCCTGTGCAATTTAGCGTATTCTACTTCTATTTCGATATTCTTGCGCTGAAGAATAATAACCGAAGAACGCACTTTTGGTGGTGGATAAAAAGACTCTGGCTCAACATAAAACAATGTTTTAGCTTCAAAATATGCTTGACCTAATACACTTAAAATACCATACTTTTTAGTACCATGCAAAGAGCAAATTCTATCGGCTACTTCTTTTTGAAACATACCAATCATTGCTGGTATTTTATCTCTATTTTCAATAAGCTTAAAAACTATTTGGGTAGAAATGTTGTACGGAAAATTACCAACTAACATATAATCAGCTCCCGCAAATAAACCCGAAACATCCTGTCTTAAAAAATCTCCTCTAATTAATTGGTCTTCTCTAATTATTTTTTCTTCAATAAGATATTCCTGAGATTCTCTATCAATTTCAACGCATTTAAAATTAGGTTTTGAAGCTAAACTTTGTGTTAAAATACCTTTGCCTGGACCAATTTCAAGAATTGGATGGGAAAAACTTTCAACTTGTTGGATAATATTTTGAATAACCTCTGGGTTGGTTAAAAAATGCTGACCGAATTGTTTTTTGGGCTTAACTTTCATCAACAATTTCGAGTAAAGTTCTGAAAGCGACAAACTTATTTCTAAACATTTCGGTATGTTTAGCTTGTAATTTAGGAGCATGAAGATTTTGATATTCTTTTAAATCTTCAGCATTTGCACATTTATATTGAATTGAATAATTAACACCGTCTTCATCATCTACCAAAATTTTGGCAAAACGATTTTCTAAAAAAAAACCAGTATTCATTACTTCAGGAATATGAACGTTCTTCATCCAACTAACCCAATCGTTATGAACTTCGTTATCTATTTTTACTGTGACATTATAAATAATCATTGCTCTAAATTATCTCCTCTAAGGGTTCTAAAACGTTTTCTTGCTTCAACCACAAACATACTATTTGGGTAATTTAATAGTAAGTCCTGATAATATTCCATTGCTTTATCTTTATTGTTTAAAGGTCCTTCATAAAGGTTAGCTAGGTTAAAAATGGCATTATCTGCCGTAATATCTGTTGGATGATTTGCCAAAACTTGTACTAAATATTCCTTTGCATTTTCAAAATCTTTTTCTTTTAATTTAATTTTATACTTGCGCATTAAAACCTCATCTGTTAAAGGATGACCGGGATATTCAGTTTTTATCGAGTCAAATATTTCCCATGCTTTTTGATTCTTATTTTGGTAAATCCTTAAATCTGCCCGAGCAAACATTTTCATGGCAACCTCATTAGAATCTAAGCCTGTATTATCTGTAATTAATAATGAAAGTTCCATTGCGTCGTTGGCAATTAGTTTTGAGGTGCTTCCTTTTAGAACATCCAACTGTGCTTTGGCCCAGCTAAAATCACCTACATAATAGCTAACTTTTGCGTTTCTAAATTTTGCCTGTTCTCCTAATTGATCATATTTAAAAGATTTATCAACTTGAGAGTAAAGCAAGGAAGCATCCCAAACGAAATTTTTAAGCATATAAACATCTGCTAAAACTAACTTGCTCTCTCCTCTTTCTTCAGGTGAAACAGATTGATTTTTTATAATATCGGTTAAGATTGTTATTGCTGTATCGGCATTATTTAAATAAAATGCTTCTAAATGCGCAAAATCTCTATAAATTTTTGAAGTTCTTCCATTTAGAAATAAATCACCAACTGCATTTAAATATGCTCTTTTAAGCTTGATGACATCATTTTGAGTATAGTTTACCGAATTGTACAACTTCATTCTTAAAACTTCCATCAAGCTAATTCTAGCTTCTGTATAAAATGGACCTTTTTTTCCTTTTTCTATTACGTATTCATATGCTTCTACAGCAACATCTAGTTTTTGATTTGATAAGGCGATAGCTGCTAAGTTTATCAACCTATCTCCATTTTCATTTAACCTTCTATCTAATGCTTTGGTTTGAATTAAAGCTGCGCTATAATTGCCTTCTTGCATGTAAACCCAAATAAGTAATTCTGAGAAAACTGGCTTATTGGTATACTTTTGAATTAACTTAATTAACTCTTGTTTTAATAGAGCATTTTGTTCTCTTCCCTCTTCAAATGCAAAGTTTCTAGCTAATTCGTTTTGAACAGTTTGTAAATAATTTTCACTTAATAATAAAATTGTTAAATACTCAGAAACCATCTCTTCGTATTTTTTTATCTGTCCATAAAGTCGAGCTTTTTCAAAATTAAATGGGTAAGTACCATTCATTAGTTTGTCTCCTTTTTCATAGGTTAACAAGGCAAATTTATACTCACCTTTATTTTGAAAGGCACTTGCTAACTCAATTACTTTACTACTAATTGGTTCAAGATTTTCAATGGTTTCAGTAAATTCCTTTTCTGCTTTTTTTAAATCTCCATCATATTTAAAAACAATACCATAATCTACTTTGTAATTTAGGTTGCTTGGGTTAACTCCCATTTGAAGTTTTGCCAACTTCTTAGCATCTTTATAGTTCTTAAGGTTAACCAAACAATCAAAATAGTATTGATAAAAGAAATCTGAATAAGATTGTTGGTAAAGTTTTTCGTAATAAAGTGCCGCTTTTTCGAAATCTTCTTCTTGAAAATAATATGCAGCTAATTGTTGGTCTGTTGTAGGTTGCGCTATACCAACTAATGATAGGAATAATAGACTTATTCCTAAAAAAAACTTTTGGACGTAAAAATTATTTGTTTTCAAGTATCTGTTCAACGCCTTTTTTTAATTCATCGTACCTTTTAAAGGTTCCTTTATACCAAGTCGAAATGTTTATTGATGACTCTTTTAGCCTTCCAATTGCTTCTTTTTCAGTATTAAAATAGTCATTATAATATTCATCAATTATTAGTCCGTTATTAATATCTTCTTTAAAGTTCTCTATTTGGGTTTTAGAATAGCCTACTTGCCCAACCTGAAACTCTATATTTTGAACCAATTGAGTTAATGATTTTCGGAACCGCTTAAAATCAGACAGAAAAAACATTTGCTCTTTGGTAAGTGTATCACTAATTTGATTTTGAACTTTAGTTACCAAGTTCATATTTTCATCTAGTAATCTATTTACCTTAGTAATACTTATAACCTCTAGCGAGTCTTCAATAGATTCCAAAACAGTATATAGACTATCAACCCTCGCGATTTTTTTATTTTCAGCAGAGTTACAACCGCCAAATATCATTAGCCCAAGTACAAAAGTTAAAAAAATAAAAAATCTCATTATTTTATTATTGATATGCCCATAAAGGGTTGTAATACTTCAGGAATATGAACTCCTTCTGCTGATTGATAATTTTCAAGTAGGGCGGCCAAAACTCTTGGTAATGCCAATGCACTACCGTTTAATGTATGACATAAATTAATTTGACCCTCTACATCTTTATATCTTAATTTTAATCGATTTGCCTGAAAACCTTCGAAATTTGAAACTGAACTTACCTCTAACCATCTTTTTTGAGCGGCAGAATAAACTTCTAAATCAAAAGTTAAAGAAGAAGTAAAACCCAAATCTCCCCCACAAAGTTTTAAAACCCTATATTTTAATCCGAGTTTTTCCAACAAACTTTTAGCGTGTCCAAGCATTTCTTCCAAAATAGTATAAGAATCTTTAGGATTTACTATTTGAACGATTTCAACTTTATCGAATTGGTGTAGTCTATTTAAACCTCTTACATCTTTACCATAAGAACCTGCTTCTCTCCTAAAACAAGGAGTATAACCAGTTGATTTAACAGGGAAATCTGTCTCAGCCAAAATTTCATTTCTAAAAATATTGGTAATTGGGACTTCAGCAGTTGGAATAAGGTACAAGTTATCCTCAGTAGCATAATACATTTGTCCTTCTTTGTCAGGCAATTGGCCTGTTCCAAATCCAGAAGCTTCATTTACTAACAAAGGAGTTTGGTATTCGGTATAACCTGCTTTAATTGCTTCAGTTAAAAAGAAGTTTATTAAAGCCCTTTGATATAATGCACCATAACCTTTGTAAAATGGAAAGCCTGCTCCAGTAACTTTATTACCCAATTCAAAATCTATAATGTTGTATTTTGAAGCAATTTCCCAATGAGGAATTTTTTCAAAATCTTCAAATGGAATTTTACCTTGTTCAAATACAACAACATTATCTTGGTCAGTTGAACCTGAAGGAACCTCACCATTAGGAATATTAGGAATTGAATACAAGTGGTTGTTTAACTCCTCCTGAAAGGTATTAATATTATCCTGTAGTTCTTTTGTTGTTTCTTTTAAAGCTGAGGTTTGAATCTTTAATTCGTTTGCCTCAGAAGCCTTTCCTTGTTTAAATAAATCTCCAATTTGCTTTGCTAATGAATTGGCTTGCGATTTTTGTAAATCAAAAGCAGTTTTTGCTTCTCTTAGCTTTTTATCAACCTCAAGAATAGTTGCAATTGAGCTTGAAGCATCAATATTTCTAACTTTAAGTTTTTCAACTACATAGTCGGCGTTATCCCTAATAAACTGAATTTGAAGCATAGAAAAAAATATTAAAATTAAGCAAAAAAAAATCCCGAAGCTCGGGATTTTCCTTTAAAATTTATCTCTAAATTTAAGCTTCGGCAACTTCTTGAACCGAAACAAATGATTTATTATCTCTTTTTTTGGTAAAAACTACTTTACCATCGGTTAGAGCAAACAATGTATGATCTTTTCCGATACCTACATTAGTACCTGGATGATGTTTTGTTCCTCTTTGACGAACAATGATGTTTCCTGCAATTGCAGCCTGACCACCAAATATTTTAACACCTAATCGTTTACTTTCCGATTCTCTACCGTTCTTAGAACTACCTACACCTTTTTTATGTGCCATTATCTAAAAGTTTTTAAGATTCTTTACTTGAAGCATCTTTATCTGCTTCTTTTTTTGTTTCTGTTTTTTTAGGAGCTGGTTTAGCTTCTGCCTTTGGAGCTTCTGCTTTTGGCTCTTCAGCAACTACAGCTTTTGGAGCTTTCTTGGCCGCTGGTTTAGCTTTTCCAATACTCTCAATCAAAATCTCAGTTAATTGCTGTCTGTGACCATTTAATTTCTGGTAACCTTTTCTTCTCTTTTTCTTAAATACCAACACTTTGTCGGCTTGCAAGTGTTTCACTACTTTACCCTCAACTGAAACACTTGAGATAACTGGGGCGCCAACTTCTACCTTGCCGTCGTTGTCAACTAAAAGAACTCTATCAAAAGAAACTTTTGATCCTTCTTCATTTTCCAAACGATGAACAAATACTTGTTGATCTTCCTGCACTTTGAACTGCTGCCCTGCTATGTCTACTATTGCGTACATGCTTATTAATTAGCTTTTTAAAATGGTTTGCAAAATTAGTAATTTTATTCACATTACCAATATGCTTACCAATGAATTTTATTCAATAATTATTGGATAAGTAGAAATTCTGTTTTCATCTTTTAATTCGATAAGGTAAATACCTGATTGCATCCCTTGTAAATCAATTGTTTTTTGGCTGACAAAGAAATCTGAATAAACAGCCGCTCCTAAAACATTATAAACAGTTAATGTTATTTTTTTTGTGGTTAAAGATGAAATTTGAAAAAGGCCATTGTTTGGATTTGGAAAAACTGTAAATGCAATTTCATTACTTTTTTCATCAACACTAAATGCTTCTCCATAAGTATACGGGTTTGAAACTTCAGAAATACAACCTTCTTTTGTTACTCTTACCTTAAAAATACCACTTTGATCACCTACTGGTAATTTTCTTTGATTTAAACCAACAACTGAATCATTCTTAAACCATTCATAATCATCTCCAACAGTTGTGCAAAGCAAGGTATCTGAAGAAAAAGGAAAAACATTTGGTTTATTTGGAATTGCATTAATAGGCAAAATTGAAGTATCTGCACCAGTGCAACCAATTGTATTTGTATAATAATAATTGACCAAATGAGAATCAGGGCCAAATACCGCAGGATCAAAAGTGGACACTGTATCGGTATTATTTAACACATAAACTCCTCCATTTGGAGTTCCTCCTACCATAGTAAATGAAGACTCATCTTCACATATACCTGGAAAACTAATTAGGTTAACAGATGGGGATGGATTTATTACAATATTTGAAGTTGCTGAATCACTGCAACCTGATGTACCATCTACATATTTGTATTGAATTGGATAGGAACCAACACCTACACTATCAATAAAAAATATTGCACCGAAATAAACTCCCAATCCAGAATATTCTCCTCCAACCGGAGTACCTTGGTTTAAGGAAATGGCAATATCGCTTTCACAAGTTAAAGGAAAACTACCTAAGGCAGCAACTGGAGCGGCAAGAACTTGAATTGTTTGGGTGGTATCTTGAACTCCTGCAGAGTTGATAAAAGTATAGGTAATAGCATGTGTTCCTACTCCTGCAAGAGAAGGATTAAAGGTAACTCCATTTACTACACCTGCACCTGAGTATGTTCCTCCTGAGGGTGTTCCTGAGTTCAAAGCAAAAGCTGCCTCATTTTCGCAAACATCCCCAAAAGGCGGTAAGCCTACCGTTTGAGCGTTTACTATAATAATATTAATAAATAAGGCTGTTAAAAACGTTACAGTTTTCATTTTAAAAAATTTGGGGGCTAAATTAATATATTTATAAGCTGCATATATGATTTTAAGCATTGGATGCAATTTCTTTTTCAAAATCCTATTTAATTATTAAAAGCTTAGTGGCATAAATTCTAAATAAAAATGACCAACAATTAAAAATTTATAATTGTAAATTATAAAACATCAAATTAAAATCAACAAAAGTTTTAGTTAATGAGCAAGGATAATTTCGAAGGATTATTAGAAAAATTAAACGAGCAAAGTTGGCCACAAGTTTTCATGTTTAAGTTTATTGTACCAAATGATAATAAAAAAATGGCGTTGGTTCAATCATTATTTGATGATTCTGCAACAGTAACAGTAAGACAATCTAGCAATGGCAAATACATTTCAATTACTGGAAAAGAATTAATGTTAAACCCTGAAAATGTATTAAAAAGGTACAAAAAGGCTAGTAAAATTGAAGGATTAATTGCACTTTAAATTCCAAAGACTATTTCAATTATTATCGGCAATAAAAATGAGTTTAGTTTTTCAGTTCACTTTGAATAAATGAAGCCAATTCTTTAATATAATCTTTAGAAAAATCGAATTTAACTCCAGCCGTTTCAAAAACTTTATCAATTGATTTGGTATAACCTAAGGAAAGGGCAGTTTTATATTCTGAAATTGCTTTCTCTTTATTAATTTTATAATTTCTGTAAACTGCAATTGCGCCTAATTGGGCTATGCCATACTCTATATAATAAAAGGGTACTTCAAATAAGTGTAATTGTTTTTGCCACATAGTTTTTCTAAAATTTTCATAACCGCTCCAATCAACAATATTATTTGAAAACCTTGCATGTAGTTCTAACCATTTTTCATGCCTATCTTCTCTTGTATGACTTGGGTTTTCGTATATCCAATGCTGAAATTTATCAATTAAAGCAATCCAAGGCAAAGTAGATAAAACATCTTCTAGATGTTCTTGCTGAGCTCTTTTTAAGTCCTCTTGATTTTCAAAAAATGCATCCCAATGCTCCATAGAAAGTAACTCCATACTCATACTTGCCAATTCGGCTATTTCTGATGTAAGGGATTTAAATGAAGTTAATTCAAGGTCTCTTGATAAAAAAGAATGTATGGCATGACCTCCCTCGTGCACCATTGTAACTAAATCTCGCACAGTTCCAACTGCATTCATAAAAATGAAAGGCACTCCGATTTCATAAAGAGGATAATTATATCCACCTGGTGCTTTACCTTTTTTAGACTCCAAATCTAAATGACCAAGTTCTTTCATATTACTGATGCAATCTGAAAAGTAACTATCTAATTTTGAAAATGACGCAACTGTTTTGGCTACAAGTTGGTCTGCCCCTTCAAATGGTTTTAAAGGTGGTAATTGGTTTGGGTCAACAGCTAAATCGTAGGGCTTTAAGTCTTCTACTCCAAGTTTTTTCTTTCTTTCAAGCGCCAAATCATTCAAAATTGGAACTAACTGTGTTTCAACTGAATTATGAAAGTTAAAGCAATCCTCAGGCGTATAGTCAAACCTCTGCATGGCAGCAAACATGTAATCTCTATAATTTTTAAAGCCTGCATTGAGTGCCAGTTGATGCCTTTTTTGAATTAAAACATCAAACAAATCATCTAAAGCATCAGAATTTTTGAATCTTTCTTGTCCAATTTTCTCGAAAATCTCTTTTCTGAAATCACTATTTGTGTCTTTTAACAAAGAACCTGCTTTTTGCATGGTTACTTTTTCACCATTTACCTCAACTTCCATTTCGGCATTAATGGCACCAAACTCTTGAGCCTTTGTTTGTAATTCGCTTATTAATGGAATATTTTCTTTTCTAAAAACTTCAATATTTTTTTGAGCTCGTTTGATTGGAATTTCAAAAACATCCCAATTTAAATCTTTCAAAAATTTGGAGTTTACCAACTTTAAATCAAATTCATAACTGTAGGGAGCAATTTGGGGTTGAATTTCAGAAACAAAAAAGTTATATCGATCTCTAAGTTTTTCCTCAGAAGTATTTATACTCATTTTAATATACCGCCATGCTTCATCTTCCTCAACAACGGCCTCTAATTCGCTCAAATCTTTTAACCACTTTTCCAAATCAGATTTTGAATCAATAGTTCGATTCTTTAAATCTTCAAAAAATGGTTCAAGTTTTTGCCAATCGTCAATATTTAAGTTTTCTGGTAAAAAATATCTTTTTGGTTTTTCTAAAATTGCCATAATTCTTGCTTTTATAAAAAAAAATATCCCCCAAAAGTATTGGAGGATATTGTAAAAAATTTAATATGTTGTAAAAATTTTAACTCTTTTTAGAAGATGTTCTTAAAGGAGTAGCTTTTGGTGCTTGTTTAGTCGCTTTTTGAGCTTTCGGTTGCGCCTTTTTAGGATCTTTTTTTGGTGCTGCTTTCTTTGCTTTTGGCTTTTCCTCTGCCTCAGCTTCTTTTTCCTCATTTACTGCTTCTATCAATTCCTTCATCATTCCAGCAGCATGTAAATCATTATACCATCTAATTACTTTTTTGATATCAGAGTTGTAAACCCTTTCTTCATCAAAGTCTGGTAAAATTTCTTTAAAATAAGTTCTGATGGTTTGGGCATCGCTGTTTTGGTCTATTGCTGCAGCACCTTCATGTTTTTTATACATTATTTCAAAAACATCTTTTAGCGGAACATCATCTTCTTGCGTATAGATGCTAATATCTTGCAAAGAAGATATTTTATGAGCTGCATATGCAGGAAATCTCTTGCCGTCCATTAATGATTCTACAATAATGCCGTTGTTTTGAGTTTGACCAAGAACTTTAAATAATCCTTGTTTTCCTGAAATTGATAAGACTTTGGTTAAATCCATTTGATTTTTTTAATAGCCCGCGAAAATATAAAATTTAGTCAGGTAAAATTATCAATAAACAATAAATGGTTTTGAATAAATTGTTTCTTCCTCTTGTAACCTAAATAAATATAACCCCGAAGATAAATGTAATTCTTTTACTATGAGATTTTTTTGATTTGCAGAAACATTAATTTGGTAAACTAAATTTCCATTTGAATCATAAATTTTTCCAATGGAGGGGTGGTTTAGTTTGGCTTTAAAATACAAGTTAAACTCACCATTATTTGGATTAGGAAATAATAAAATTTCATTCGCCAAATCAGATTCCTCAACACCCCATGCATACCAATCTACTAGCATTGAATCAGTAAAAAAACACCCTTCACCATTACCTACCTGCAACCAAACTTGTTTTGGAAAATCGTTTGCAAACTGCAGAATAATAGATGAATCTGTTGATTGATTAAACCACAAATAACTAAGTGCTTGAATTCCAGAGCCAAACTCAACAGATTTAATTGATGGAGGTAGTAAAGTATCTTTTCCTAAATTAAATCTAGGTACAGGTAATGAATCAATTAAAACAGTATCTCTATTTACACAGCCATTTTGGTCTTCAACCTCAACCCAATATTCACCAAATTGAGTAAGATTTTTTTGAAAACTAAAATCATTATCATTCCAAAAAATAAAGTTAAAACCCAAAGGCTGCAAATCAATATTCAAAGCAAACGAATCATTATTTGCACAAAAAAGCAAATCGTTTCCTAAAGAAATAATTGGTTTTGGAATGGTATCAATTTCTAAGGTATCAGAAAATTTACAATTATTCGAATCTGTTACAGCCAACCATACAACTCCATTTGGTGGCAACGAATAATCGCAAATTGCACCTGGAGGGCCATTACAAAAAGACGAAATGTAGCCGCCCTGCCCTACTACCCAATTATAATTGGCCATATTTTGGGGGCCGTTTAAAAAGATTGTGCTGTATGAATTTTCGCAAAAGGAGGTATCGTTTCCTAAACTAAAAACTGGTAAATTATTTACTGTCAATTGCGATGAATCCATTGAAAAACAACCTAAACTATCAACAGTCATTAAACTAATTAAGCCATTAGTTTTAAAGTTTTGGGTTTGTTGCGAGTTTCCATTATTCCACAAATACGAATAATTTCCGCCAGGCCCTGAAACAACCAGAGTATCATTTTGACAAATTTCATAGGCAGAATCAAGAACTTTAGGAGGAAGATTTTGGATATGAAAAATAACCAAAGAATCGCTAAAAGCGCAATTGTTAAAATCAGTGACTTGAAGTAAGTATTTCCCAATTGAATCAGTTATTAAAGAATTACCTGAAGCTCCATTATTCCAAGAATAAGTTTGCATTTGACTAGGACCCTGCAAAATCAAGTTATTTCCTGCGCAAAGAAAAGTATCAAGCCCTAAGTTAAATATTGGCAAATTGTATATTGAATCAAATCGAATAGTATCTGAAGCATGGCAATTGTTTGAGTCTGAAACAACAACATTAAAAAGCCCTTGGCCTTTCAAGTAAATACTTTGCGCCGTTTTACCATTGCTCCATGTATAAGTTTGAAAATTACCTGGTGTAACATTTATGGAATCCCCAAAGCATATGGAAGTATCGTTTTGTAAAATTGGTTGTGGCTTATTAAAATAGCTTATCAAAATTGAATCTGTATTTGAGCAACCAAATTGATTTTCTGCAATTACAAAAACCAATGAATCTCCAATTTGAGAAATATAATTTGCAGCCGTTGAACCATTTTGCCAACTTACATTACTTAGGTTCGAGTCTATATTCAATTCAATTGAATTTTCTAAACAGATTATGGTATCATTACCTAAGTTTATTATTGGATTTGGAACTGAATCAATTCTAATAGAATCTAAAAAACCTTCACAACCATTATTATTGGTGACTGTAAGGTTGAAAAAGCCTTGCTGTGAAATTGAAATTATAGCACTTGTATCTCCAGTATTCCATTGATATGTATTGTAAGTAGCTTGTGTCGACATATTTACAACCTCATTTTCGCAAAGTAACGAGTCATCTGAAAACAAAATTTGAGGCGAATAATTTGAATAATTTAAAGCCATAAAACCATCTAACTTTCCTCTTCCCCATTCAAAATCTGGAAGACTTGCAGCAACCAAAGTATCGGTGTATATTGTATTGTACAATCCATCTTTAATGGTTTGAATATTAGAATTTGGGCACTTTTCAAACATCATGGCAACAACACCTGCAACCGCTGGTGAAGCCATTGAGGTACCTCCAACCCTTCTGTGATATCCACCTAAACCTACAAAAGCCCTCAAGGCCGGAATTGCTTTAATTGCATTTAAATCTGCAGCTAATCCTGTTGCCAAGGTATAATCTCCAGGCGCAGCCAAATCTGGCTTTAAAACCCCCAATCTACTTGGCCCTCTTGATGAGGACGCAGACAAGGCTCCTGGAGTAACTGAAAAGTTTTGAGTAACCGAGTCAACATCTAAAAAGCTATTTCTATTGGTATAATTTCCAACTGTAATAACGCTTGGAGAGCAAGCCCAAGAGCTTACAATAGATTGTAACGAATCTGGTTTTTGATAGTAGTTTAGCCTTGAAAGAGTGCCCTGACCGGGTAAGTTTTGTTTTAAGATATCAGAATACCCAAACAAACCTGAGCTCCAAATATCCAATTCCCCAGCCCCCTTTGTAATTAAATCATAATAATAATTTCTTGGAGGATTGCTTAAAAGTACTTGTAATAAATACCTACTTCCTTGAAGCTCTGCATAAGTTTGAACTTGAGAAATAAAAGCTCCTGTATCGTTAAAAATGGTATCGGTATAAAGAAGATTTAAGCGATTGTTAATATTATCAAATGAGGTTTTACCTAACAAAACACCTGTTGCAGAATCTGATGCGCCAAAGGAGAATTGGACATTGTTAAACTGATTTGTATCAGCCCAAGCCTCATAAAAAACAGCATTAAACCCAAATACAGAATTCGGGTTGGAAACAAACCAAGTAAAACTGGAATCATTACTTACAGCTTGTTTTAAATGATAATCAGGAAGGTTTCCAAAATTTCCTGCGGCACAAACCATTGCTCTACCGGGTTTTGCATTAATTAAACTATCAATAAATTGTGCAGGTGCATCTAGTCCATCATGAGAGCCTGTTAATTGCCCTAAGCTGGCGTTTATTACCACCGGCTTTCCTAATGAATCTCCTAAATGAAAAATGTAATCAACCGCGTCGGCCACAGTAGCCGTCCAATTTGATGCATTAAAGTTAGATGAAACAACAACCAAATGAGCATTTGGAGCATACCCTGTATAATCTGCAATTGATTTATTTACAGAGTTTCCATTTCCTGCCGCAATACCACTAACATTTGTGCCATGTCCAAAATCGCTTAAAGGGTCAACGTGGGTGCAGTTTCCATTATTAATATCGGTGCTATCCCACGCTTGTCCGTAACCATACTTTGCTAAAGCCGAATTTGAGTCATAGGCTAGCCTTTGATCCCAAATAGCCAATATTCTAGTGTTTCCTAATGAGTCTTGAAAGTCAGGATGGGTAAAATCAATACCCGTATCTATTATACCAACAATAACATCTTTACCAGTATAATTTTTATTTAAAGGAGGAAGAGCTTGTCTAATAAAATTAACCCTCGAGTGGTTTACCGAACTATTGGTTAAAACTTTTCCTTGCCCAATAGAAAACTCAATTCGATTAACAAATTTTGAATTGGTATATAAACTAATATCCTTTGCCTTTATTAAAGCATTTACGCCAGATGGAATTTGGTATTTTACTTTTCCTCCATTGGCATTTAAGAGTTCAATAATGCTGTTGGTTTCGCCATGCAAAATAATATGTAAATCTTCATACTTTTTAGTAGGATGATTTTCTAAATATTGAAGGTAAAAATTTGTATTTTCAGTAAAGCTTGTTTTTGTTTCTTGTGCAATTGCAAAAATTGAAATCGACAAAAAAAACAAGCTAAAAATTAGCTTTTTATAAGTCATTGTAGTTGGGTAAATCTTCTATAAAAGTAATGTTTTTAGTTTCAAAGTTCACTTTACAGTAATAATGATTTAAACCATTACTAACCATTAAATACG
>Ga0222664_1000378_pt1 | contig 28339 bp, 25 predicted proteins | sample AntAcemetagen604_FD_181147 | JGI IMG/M metagenome (GOLD analysis project Ga0222664, IMG submission 181147) | Saline water microbial communities from Ace Lake, Antarctica - #604 | ecosystem: Environmental > Aquatic > Non-marine Saline and Alkaline > Saline | place: Antarctica: Ace Lake... | reverse complement strand
TTATTTGTAATTTTTTTAAGGTTTTTGGATACAATATTTAATGATTAACAAAATGGCTATGCAACATTTACCTATTGGTTACATGCAGTAATTATTTAGGTTTGTATGGGTAAACAAAAGGTTACTAACTATCATAATAATAGTTAGCAGCTAGTTATGCCCAATTAAAAAAAGAGCCAGCCGCACAAACAGCACATTTGGTTTTTGCCGACACGAAAGCCAACGCAGAAAAAACCAAAAGAGCTATTTTTTGCCAACGCTCACCGAGAATAATTAGAATTGAAATATGACAATAGAAAATTACATTGACAACATAAATCAGAGATACAAACTCGGAAATGCAACGGAGCATACTTTTAGAGGCGACTTACAACAGCTATTGGAAAGTTTAGTTCCAGAAATAAGAGCAACCAACGAACCGAAAAGACAAAGTTGTGGAGCACCTGACTACATCTTGACAAAAAAAGATATTCCCGTAGGATTTATTGAAGCAAAAGACATTGGCGACAAAGACCTTGAAGGAAAAAAGAAATCGGTAAACAAAGAACAATTTGACCGCTACAAAGCATCATTAGACAATCTAATTTTCACGGACTACATAGATTTTCATTTGTACAATGATGGAGAATTTATTACCAAAATAGCCATTGCGGAAATAACAGAAAAAGGAATTATTGCTCTACCTCAAAATTTCGCAAGGTTTGAAAATCTTATAAAAGACTTTTGTGTACACATTGGACAAAACATAAAAAGTTCCAAAAAATTAGCAGAAATGATGGCGGGCAAAGCCCGCCTTCTTTCTGATGTTATTGGAAAGGCTTTGACCAGTGATGAAACTCACAATGAAGACAGTACACTTAAAGAACAAATGACTGCCTTTAAAAGTATTCTGATTCACGATATTACACCTAAAGGATTTGCAGACGTTTATGCTCAAACGATTGCTTACGGAATGTTTGCTGCTCGTTTACACGACCCAACTTTAGATACTTTTAGCAGACAAGAAGCTGCTGAATTGATTCCTAAATCAAATCCATTTTTAAGAAAACTATTCGGCTATATTGCCGGACCCGATATTGACGACCGAATTAAATGGATTGTAGAAAATCTTGCAGAAATATTCTTAGCCTGTAACGTAGAAGAAATTCTTAAAAATTACGGAAAGACTACAAAAATGGAAGACCCAATTATCCATTTTTATGAAACTTTCTTGGCAGAATATGATCCAAAACTAAGAAAAGCAAGGGGCGTTTGGTACACTCCTGCTCCTGTTGTCAATTTTATTGTTCGTGCGGTTGATGATATTCTTAAATCGGAATTTGATTTACCACAAGGTTTAGCAGACACTTCAAAAACAAAAATCACTGTAAACACTCAAACTCCTGACAAACGTTCTGTAACGGGTTACAAACAAATGGAACAAGAAGTACATAAAGTACAAATTCTTGACCCAGCCACAGGAACAGGGACTTTTTTAGCAGAAGTAATAAAACACGTAAACAAAAAATTTAAAGGACAGGAAGGTATTTGGAGCGGTTACGTAGAAAATCACTTACTCCCACGCTTAAACGGTTTTGAATTACTAATGGCAAGTTATGCAATGGCACATTTGCAATTGGATTTATTGCTAAAAGAAACAGGGTTTAAAGCAACTTCAAACCAACGAACAAGAGTTTATTTAACCAACAGTTTAGAAGAATACCACCCAGATACAGGAACTTTATTTGCCAATTGGTTAAGTAGTGAAGCTAATGAGGCCAACCACATAAAACGAGATACACCTGTAATGTGTGTAATTGGAAATCCTCCTTATGCTGTTAGTAGTACAAACAAAAACCCTTGGATTGAAAATTTAATTGCTGATTATAAAAAGAATCTAAATGAAAAAAGCTATAACTCTCTTTCAGATGATTATGTGAAATTTATCCGTTATGGGCAGCATTTCGTTGACAAAAAAGGCTCTGGAATTTTAGCATATATTTCTAACAATAGTTTTTTAGATGGAATTGTTCATAGGCAAATGAGGAAAAACTTATTAGAAAGCTTTGATAAAATTTACATCTTGGATTTACACGGAAATGCTAAGAAAAAAGAAGTTTGTCCTGATGGAAGCCCCGACCAAAATGTTTTTGATATTATGCAAGGTGTTTCGATAAATATTTTTGTGAAAACGGGCAAGAAAAAAACAAATGAGTTAGGCAAAATATTTCATTGTGATTTATTTGGGAAAAGAGATGATAAATATGAGATTTTGAATGAAAATTCGATTAAAACTTTAAAATATATAGAGTTACCAAATGTAGAACCTAATTACTATTTTGTTCCAAAAGATTTTAAATCGGAACAAGATTATAAAAAAGGTTTCCCACTAACATCTTTAATGTCAAATCTTAACCCAGGTGTTGAAAGTGGAAGAGACGATTTTTTTGTTGATTTCAATAAATCTATATTGGAACAAAAAATTTCTAGGGTATTTAGTGAAAAAAACTCTGATGAGTTAAAATTGAGATATGGAATAAAAGATACGTCAAGTTTTAAGTTTAAAAGCAATCTAGAATCAAGTCAATATGACAGCAATTGTATAGAGAAAATTAATTATAGACCTTTTGATATTAGATATACGTATTATGACAGAAAACTGCAAAGAAGAGCTAGTTATGACACGTTTAAACATATTATAAGAGGTAACTTTGGTTTAGTATTAAAAAGAGGATTTGATGAAGTAAACTCTGCTCCAATTTACGTAGTAAATTCTATCTCAGATAGAAGAGGTTGGACAAGGGCAGGAATGCAAGGTGCAGAATCAATAACTCCTCTTTATTTGTATTCTGAAAATACGACACAACAAACGACTGAAGAATCAAACGAAAGAAAACCAAACCTCAATCAAGAAATTGTAAATGAAATTGCTAAAAAGTTAAGTTTAACATTTACAAATGAAAAAGAGCAAACGGAAAACACTTTTGCCCCTATAGATATTTTAGATTACATCTATTCAGTTTTACATTCTCCAACTTACAGATTGAAATACATAGAATTTCTGAAAATTGATTTTCCAAGAGTACCCTATCCAAAAGATAAAAATACGTTTTGGCAATTGGTAAAATTAGGTGGAGAAATTCGACAACTCCATTTATTGGAATCTGCTAAAGTGGAAGATTACATTACAACATATCCAAAAGGTGGCGATAATATAATTACAACCAAAGTTTCTAAAAAAGATTGGGAATTATTTGATGAAGAAAAGCAATTGGGCAGAATATGGATAAATGAAGAACAGTATTTTGACAATATTCCATTAACCGCTTGGGAATTTTATATTGGTGGTTACCAACCTGCTCAAAAATGGCTCAAAGACCGTCAAGAAAGAATTTTAGAATTTGATGATATTTTGCACTATCAAAAAATCATAGTTGCATTGACCGAAACGGACAGATTGATGAAGGAAATTGATAAAATTGAGATTGGTTAACAAGCATTATGGAAAAAATAACCAAAACACATTATTTAAGAATTGACCGAAACTATAGCTATTCTTAAAAATCAAATCAATGAAATTAATTGGTATGACGGAGATTGGTTTATGGAAGAAAGTGAACCTATTTACGGTCTTGCGTTTATTGCGTTTCAAAACTACATAAATGGAAGTATCAAGGATATTGCTGATAGTGTGAAAGAAAAGGAAACATATTACAAACTTGAGCATTATCTAAAAGAAGGAAATAGGTCAAGAATTGAATTAATAATTGGTCTTGCTAATTACGCTAAACACAAAGATGAAGGCACACCCCACAAAGGCACAAAGGACATTTTAGACCATTTCAATTTAAAATATGAAGATGTAACTTATCTTGATAAATCCCCAATATTTCAAGGTCTTACTTTACTCAATGAAGATTGGGATTTGTTACAAGTAAAAACTTTTGTAACAGATTGGAGAGAATTACTTTGGTCAAGAAATGAATAAATTAATCAGATGAAATTTAGCCCATACATATACGAGCCAGATAAAAGCATAGAAGTTTATAAAGAAACAGAGAAGTATTTTGAAACTAATCCTGAAGTCAAAAAACGAATTGAGGAGTTAGGTTGGATTTATCACACTGTAGGTATGATAATTCCTCAAAATTTTGAAAATTTGTGGTCAGGTCATTATTTACCATTTATTGATTCTTGGGAAGAACTTCAAGTATCATTTACACAAATATGTTTTGGTCTTTATAAACAGGCTTTTGTTTCGCTAAGAAGCGGTTTAGAATTAGGAATGCTATCTGTTTATTTCAACATAAATGATGATGGGCATAATGCAGTGAAAGATTGGATACAAGCAAAAGATAAAAAAGAAGCCGATACTCCTTTTGCAAAAACTATTTGGAAAATACTACTGCAAAATGATAACATTAGAAAATTTAATGAGACACACGATATAGAAACAGTTCACAAAAATCTCGGCTATCTTCATAATTACGTTCATACCAAAGGTGCAAAACATTCTAATCGAATGGGGTTATTAAAAAGTAATTCTCAAACTTTTGAAGCGAAATTAATATCAAAATGGTTGGAATCTTATGCTAATATAATTTCTTTAGTTAGTACTCTTCACCTTTTGAAATATCCAATTTCAGTTGTTAGGTTTGATTACAGTAAAAAATTTGGAATTGACATTCCCAGTTTTGGTGGCTTAGAAGAATATAATATTAATAAAATCGCTTCAATATTACCAGACAAGTATTTAGAAGATATTGAACTTATTGCCAAAGAAGACCCAACAACTCAAACGACTATTCAAGAAATAAGTGCATTTCCCGATATGACAGAAGAACAAGTTGAAGAACAAATAGTCAACTTAGATAAAATGTCAATTGAAAACGGTGAAGGCTTTACAAAATGGTTAGAGAATCAAGAACGGTGGCTTAAATCATTTGGACAAATAGAGTTTGATGAGAAAATGAAAAACAGAATTGAGTTACTGAAAATATGGGCGACTGAAAATGATTTTTTAGAATCTAAAGCAAAAAGGTTAGGTTGGGAAAAATAAAGCCAACGCTAAAAGTCATACACATTGCCAAGTCGCTCGAAAAGCCAACCACACAAGCCAAAAATTGCAAAAGAGTATGTCTTTGCCAACCCTGAAAGATGAAAGAAAAAAATAAAGCCAGCAGGTAACAATGTATATAAAAAATAGGCGAAACAGTAGTAAATTCAAGGCTTGTGGCTTGTATCAAACTTTGTGTTTAACCGAAAAATTCGTGCTTCTAAATCGCCTACTTTTCATATACTAACCGCTGGCCAAAATGTAAGAAAATAGGATTCAAAATTTTCTTAATTTCGTATAAAAGATTTTAATATGGACATTCTGAATTCAAAAATTGAACTTGTGAAAATGATTCTTAACACAAATAATCAATCCCTAATTGACAAAGTGTACTCCATATTTAAATCAGAATCAAAAAATCAAATTCCCGAATTTACCCAAGACCAGATTGATGAAATAAAACTAGGACTTGAGCAACTCGAAAAAGGAGAAGGAATTTCTTTCAAAGACTATTTGAAAAAGGTTTCCTAAATTGGAAATTATTTTATCGCCACTTGCCGAAAAGAAACTTGACCTTTTGATTGAATACCTTGAAAAAGAATGGGGTGTTAACTCTAAGGTAATTTTTTTGAAAAAGCTAGAAACCGAATTCAAATTACTTTCAACCCATCCTTACCGTTGCAAAAAAACAATGACTTTCCCGAATCTATTCAATTGTATTGTTACGAAGCAAACTTCTGCTATTTACAAGGTAAACGATTCAAAATCACTAATTGAAGTAGTGACATTTTTTGACAACAGGCAGGATCCAAAAAAACTGAAAAAGGAAATAAAAAAACACTTTGGCTAACAAAAGCTAAAAAACATAGGGCTATGGCGTTTTACTAAAACTTGGAAATTTCTCTTCGTTTCATGTCCTGCGGACAGAAACGCACGCCGAAACCTCTACGGATTTTTTAGCCAGAACGTAGTATTAATGCATTTTGGAATGTAGTTAATTGGGATGAAGTTTCTAAAAGATTTGAAGCAAACAAATAAGAATTTGGCCTTGTCAATATTTCTAGCTTAGGCTAGAAAAATGAAAGCCCTGCATTATTGCAGGGCTTTTTTTGTTTGAATTATTTTAAGGTTTTGAAAGGCTACTATTTAATGATTAACAAAATGGCTATGCAACATTTACCTATTGGTTACATGCAGTAATTATTTAGGTTTGTATGGGTAAACAAAAGGTTACTAACTTTTATTATGGTAGGTAGTAACTCGTTGTTTGTCATTAAAAAACTCAGAATAATTGGATAAAGAAAAAGAAATAGAATTTACTAATACACAAAATCCGAATAGCAGTTTTGATTTTGTTAAAATCGAGGATGTTCTTCAAACACAAGATGAACATCATTCTTCATTTGATTATCATACTTTAAAATTTTATGCAATTTTATTTATTACAGCAGGCAATGGTAATCATTATATCGATTTTGAAACCTATAACTGTAAGAAAGGAACTATTCTTTTAATTGGTAATGGACAGACCCATAAATTTTCAGAAAACACAGATTTAAAAGGATATATTTTACTGTTTCGTAGTGAGTTTTTGGCTAATTTATTAACGCTAAATGAAACTACAAATGCGTTGCAAATATTTAACACATCCCTTTTTCAACCTAAAATTGAATTAGATAATAATCAATTCATTGACATTTTTAACAGAATTGAAAATGTAAAAAAAGAATACTTTCATATTAAAGATGATTTTACAAATAAAATATTGAGCGGAGAAGTTTATACACTTCTTTCTCTTTTATTCCGAGAAAGTAATGCCGTTGAAAACACAGCAGTTGAAGCCAAATATTTAGCTACTTTTTTAACATTTCAGGAATTGATAAAAAACAATATATTAAAGACCACAAAAGTTATTGACTACGCAAAAGACCTTGGAATTAGCACTAAAACGCTCAATACCATTACCAAAAATATTATGGGTAAACAGGCAAAAACGTATATCAATGAATACTATCTTTTATGTGTAAAAAGGATATTGATAGACAAACAACTTTCGATTAAAGAATGTGCTTATCAATCTGGTTTTGATGATATTCCTAATTTCTACAAGTTTGTTAGAAAGCATTTAAATCAAACTCCAGAACAATTTCGCGAAAATTTTTAATCTTTCCCGTTTTTACAATTCTTAGGCGCTTAAGTACAAAAACTGTCCTTTTTGCCTACCATATCTTTGCTTGTGAACTTAAAATTGAGAACCATAAAAATGAAAAGATGATAGGTTTAACAGAAATGGTTAACAGTTTTACGAAAAGGCTTTAATGGTAAACAAAGAAATAAATACTGCTGAGGTATTAAATACAACTTTATGAAATTTGATAATCGATTTTTATTAGGCTTTTTAGCCTTAGTGTTTTTAAATTCTTGTAAAAAGGATGATTTAATAAAAGAGAATGATACTTCGGTGAACAAAACTGACACAGTGGAGATAGTTGATTCGGTGGAATTACCTCCTCGATGTGATTCTCGCCCTGAAACAACTATGGGTATACCTCACCATCAGATTGGTGTAGAACTTGTTAAGGAAGTTAACGAAGAATTATTTCGAAGAGTTTATTCTCTACCTGGAATTAAAAATAAACCATCAGTTATTGCAAATTGGCGAAGTTTATGGTTAACCGACGAAGTGAATGTAGTTGTGCCTGAAGCAGTCATAAATGGTAGTCGTGAATTTGGTCACATACATGACGATGGTAGTTTACACATTTTTTTAGAACCAAATAGAGCTGCTGAAGCAGTAGCTGACTGTTGGGGAATTAATCATCCATTTGCAGCGCAACAAACAACAGGATGGGATGGCTTTGTTCTGCTCTATACACCACAATCTATTAATGAACTTAATGTAACATTCCAACTCATTGTTGATGGATACAACAATGCAACAGGACAAAACCTATTAGCTACTGATTATTATTAGTTCTTTTTGACATAAAGGAATATTGACTGACAAAAAGCTTTCCATTAAAGAAAGTGCCTTTCAATCTGGTTTTGATGATATTCCCAACTTTTACAAGTTTATAAGAAAGTATTTAAACCAAACTCCAGAACAGTTTCGCGAAAGTTTCTGACCCTTTCCCATTTATACAATTCTTAGGTGCATAAGTACAAAAACTCCTCTTATTGTATGGCAAATCTTTGTATCATCAACTTAAAATAAAAAATGATGAGAAAAAATTTATTAAGTGCTGCAATATTATTAATGGTTGGATTATCTGCAAGTGCTCAAACAACAACCAAACTAAATAATCAAAAAAATAAAGAAATGAAAAATTTAAAGGAAATCGTATTACCGTTTTACCAAAAGGCCTTAACAGTTAATACAGAAACAACTCCAGCAGATGCATTAAATGAAATTTTAGCAGACAACTTTGTCTCAGAAGGAACTGTGGATAACAAAAACAAAGAACAACTTATTGGTCAATTAGGATTTTTTTGGCAGATGATTCCCGATTTAAAATGGGAACCAGTAGAAATTATAGAAAGTGGTAACCAAGTTATTGTAAGAAGTAAAGTTTCAGGAACACCAAACTCACCAGAAGGTAAATTCTTTGGAGTACCCACTGATGGAACAAAATTATTCCAAACAATGTCGATAGATATTCATACTATCGAAAATGGAAAAATAGTGAAAGTAAATCATATTGAAGATTGGGCAACCGCTATGAAACAAGTAAAATGAAAAAACAACTAATCGCAATTTTCGGAATCGTTCTATTATTTACAAGCTGCAATACAGAAAACAAAAATGACAAGGATTCTGAAGAGCAAGCAGTAAAAGTAATAGAGAAGAGCGAAGCAGATAAATTGGCAGTAGTGTCGCAAAACACGTTAGATATAGCAAATGCCTTTATGGGTGCTTTGGGTAAAGGCGATATGGAAGCAATGAAAAATTTAATGCATGAAGATATGGTATGGCAAAATGCCGGAGACTCAAGCTTGCCTTGGATTGGCCCATGGAAAGGCAAGAAAACAATCTTGGAAGAGTTTTTACCCGCATTTGGAGCAGATTTTGTAACCAAAAAATGGGAACCTACAGATGCTTTTGCAAGTGGAAATACAGCAGCATATTTTGGACAAATGATAGGGTTGTTAAATAACTCTAATACAGAGACTAAAGAGTTTACTTATGCTTTAAGAGTAAAAGTGGAAGACAATAAAATAATTCTTTGGAACTGGTTTGAAGATAGCTACGAGGTTTCTAAAGCCTTTCATAAAAAATAAATCATTAACTATAAATCACAAAAAACAATAAAATGAAACATTTAAAATTAACAGTAATCGCATTATTGGGCTTATCATTGGCTCTTGGAACAACATCATGTAAAAAGAAAGGGTGTACAGATAGTTATGCTACTAATTACGATACGGAAGCGGAAAAGGATGATGAGACTTGTTCTTACGCTCTAAACGAAAGTGTAGAGATAACAATGCGCAACACCTTGCAAAATCCAGACTCAGCAGAAGTAACTTATGCAAGCTTATTTGGTCAACCAGATGACGCTTTTGACGAATTTGCTACGCTTTCTAATTCTTCTGTAGAGTTTGCAACAGCTTTAGCTCAAACAGGAACACCTGTGGGGTGATATTAGTGGTTTATACGAAATAGACCTTACCGGAAACAGCATTACGTATACTGTCCTCCCACAACTAACTGATCCTTTTTGGGGTGGTTTTGCTGAGATATTTGGTGTAACACCTGCAGGAAAAACGGATAGGTATTATCTTACTTTTTCAGGAGCACATAATATTAAGGGTTTTACTACCGCTGCTACAGGAGTAAATTTAAGAATAGATTCAGATAATGTAGTTGTTGTAGAAGTTGGTGCAGGTTTTGATGTTCAACCAGGAGCTACGTTCTCTATTTCGCTTAATTAAATAAAACTTTATAGGCAGAAATAACGGCATACAATAATGTTTAATAACAATAGCGGTTTGGGTGAAAACTCAAACCGTTTTTGTGTTTGATTCAGTATCCTGATATCCGAAAAGTAATTGCATTTTAATCCATTACTGCTCATACCCAAACAAGTTGGCGGTAATATTGAGTCGTCCTGAAATATGTATACACTTAAACCAAAGTATATGTATAAAAATGACCAAGTAGTTAGACGCTATAGTGAGAGTTTCAAACTCAAAATTTTAGACGAACTTAGTACCGGAAAATATTCGAAAAAACAACTCGGTAATCTCTATGGGGTTAACCCTTCCACCATTAATGAATGGATTAGAAAGTATGACCGTAAAGACTTAATGAACACCCGTATTCTTGTGGAAAACATCGATGAAACATCAAGGCTAAAAGCCCTAAAAAAAGAAATAGAACAACTTAAAAACCTACTCATTAAAAAGGATTTAGAAAAGCTTGTTGACGACTCATACCTTGAGGTTGCGGCTAAAAACCTTGGCTATAAAAATGTGACAGAGTTAAAAAAAAACTTAAACATAAAGCCATGATGATTTGCATACAAAACAAAGACCATAAACATAGCTTTAGCATAAAGGAGGTTTGTGTTCAAAATAACTTAAAAAGGGATGCCTTTTACAAGTTTTAAAAGAGGTTTTTAAGCAAAAAGTAATTGATAATCAATTTATTAAACTTGTAAAACAAAGTAGAAAAACATTACCAAGAGAAGGTACTCGAAAATTGATGAGATCGCTTAAAGCCGACTTTGATAAATTTAATATCAAAATAGGTAGAGATCAATTTTTCCGAATCCTTAAAGAAAATAAAATGCTGATTAAACGCAAAAGGTATTCCTGTAGAACAACAAACTCATATCACCGATTTTACAAGTACAAAAATAGTATTAAAAACATAGAAATAAAGCACTCCAATCAAGTGTGGGCTTCGGATATTACTTACATTAGAACCGTAAAAGGATTTTGTTACCTGGCGTTAATTACAGCCATGTATTCTCGTAAAATTGTTGGATACGATCTTAGTGACACTTTGGAGTTAACGGGGTGTTTAAAAGCTCTTAAAAAAGCTATCTATAAAAACAAAAACATCAATGGTTTAATTCATCATTCAGACAAGGGGATACAATATTGCAGCAATGTATACACTAATGAACTCAAAAGAAAAGGAATACAAATAAGTATGACTGAAGAAAACCATTGCTACGAAAACGCATTGGCAGAAAGGGTTAACGGAATATTAAAAGACAAATTTTATCTTGATCAAACATTAAATTCTATGAAACAAGCAAAAGAAGCCAACAAAAAAAGCAATTAAACTTTATAATTCTAAAAGATTGCATTTATCTTTAGACTTTAAAACACCTAATTCAACTCACCTAAATGTAGCTTAATTTTAGTAAATAATATGTAGCCCTATTTTGGGACGTGACATTTAAAACATGAAGTATCAAATAATTATAATATTCATAGTCAACTCTTTTTATTCCTTAGCTCAAATGCCTGGATCTGGTAATTGTTTGGATTTTGACGGAACGAATGATGTCTTAGAAACGACCCACAATCAAAGTTTTGCCAACACTGGAAATGAATTTACCATAGAGTGCTGGATTAAAAGTTCTGATGGATCGACCGAAAACAATGCTTTTGTTACCAATTATGGAGGTACAGGTCAGACGCCTTTTTTTATGCTAGGGTTTGATAATTCCAATTTATTCTTCTGGTGTAGAGATGCCTCTAATACAAGTAGTAAGCCCTCAGTTGCTAAAGGTGATTTTTTGGATGGAACATGGCATCACCTTGCTGGTGTACGTTCCAGTACTGCAACAATACTTTATTTAGACGGAGTTCAAGTTGCTAGTGAAGCAGCTGGTACTGGAGACTTAAGGTTTGGAACAACACTATCCATAATGGATCATTATAATCGTTATACTTTCGGACAAATGGATGAAATACGGATTTGGAATGATGCAAGAACTCAAGCTGAAATTAGAGATAATATGTGTCAAAAACTCTCCGGTTCTGAAGCCAATTTAGAATTATATTATAGATTGGATCAATCGATTACCACAAGTGTTGCTGACAATTCATCAAACTCAAATACAGGAACACTTATTAATATGGCCCCTTCTACCGACTGGATAGTTTCAGGTGCCCCAATAGGCGATACTTCTTCATATTTATACACAGGCACATGGGCAGCGAATACTGTTAATTTAAACTCTACAAACAAAGGTAATATGGAAGTCAATAGCGTATCTGGAAATCCTGACGGGTTACATCTCTACCGAGTTGATGCTATTCCTAATTCAACAATTGCTATTAGCCCATCTTTAGGTTCAAGCGATTTGTACTATGGCTCATTCGTAGTCGGAGGTATCTCTCCCACATACTCAGTTGAATACGATTATACCAATTATGTAGATGCAATCAATCAAGAACCTGATTTATTATTATACAATCGAGATGACAATACAGACCCCAGCTGGATTGATATATCAGCGACAGTCGATACAGCAGCTAATACACTTATAAAGACAGTTGTTTCAAGTAGAGGAGAGTTTATAATAGCAGGGGCATCAAGTGCTTTACCCATAGAGTTAATATCCTTTCATGCTATTAATCTAGACGATAAAAAGATTAAATTAGAATGGCAAACTGCATCAGAGGTTAACAATGATTATTTTACTATTGAACGTTCGAAAAATGGGGTTGATTGGGAAGAGCTAAATAAAATTGATGGTGCCGGAAATTCTTCTACCCTTTTACATTATTCTACAATTGACCTTCAAACTTATAGTGGTTTATCTTATTACAGATTGAAACAGACCGATTTTGACGGAAAATTTGAATACTCGAAAATAAGAAGTGTTAGTATTGATAGATTGGTAAATGAAGTAGTAGAATTATACCCGAATCCTACTTCGAATCTAATAACGGTAACAGGAAGTTTAACCGAATTGGAAGATATAATTATCTATAATGTACTTAGGCAAAACGTCACTTCATTAACGCAACAAATTGAAAAAAATGAAAAGACCACAATTCTTGATTTATCGGGACTAAAGCAAGGAGTATACTATATAAAAACAAAAACTACCGCCAACAAGGTGTATAAGCAATAGCACCTTGTAGGACGCAAATGCTCCTACCAAGACCGTTCAAAAAGATTTGAAGCAAACAAATAAGAATTTGCCCCTGTCAATATTTCTAGCTTAGGTTAGAAAAATGAAAGCCCTGCATTATTGCAGGGCTTTTTTTATTTGAATTATTTTAAGGTTTTGAAAGGCTACTATTTAATGATTATCAAAATGGCTATACAACACTTACCTATTGGTTATATGCAAAATTTATTTAGGTTTGTAGGGGTAAACATAGGGCTACTAACTATCATTATGATAGTTAGCACCTAGTTGGGGCACATGCAAAAAAAGACAACGGACACATTGACAATGACGAGTAACGACAGACAAATCTTAACACAGACTGACTGTATGGACGGACTAACTGGACTTGACCTACAGTGCAACCGGACAAAAACCATTGACAAAGAAGAAAAAAGAAAAAGCCCCCGCTTCGCATTTTTGAAAATTCCTGCCACCGCGCATTTGGCACATTTGCAACGCCACACAAGCCAACCCACTACCCAAGCTTTGCAAAAGAGCCAAATTTTGCCGAACGCAAGATGAAGAAGAGTATAATACATATCAAAAACATGGTTTGCCCTCGCTGCATTTTGACAATAGAGGGATTATTACATGAACTTCACATCCAATTTGAAAGTGTCGAATTGGGTCAAATAGTTTTACAAAAACCGATCGATACAAATCAGCTTTTAATATTTGAAAATAGAATTAAAGCAGTTGGTTTTGAACTACTCGAAACGGGTAAATCAACTATTATATCTGATATTAAAACCGTAATTATTGATCAGATCCATCACAAAAAGGAACCTACTTTAGTCAACTTCTCTTCTGTCATATCAGAGAAACTCCATCATGAATATACTTACCTGAGTCGTTTATTCTCTTCTGTTGAAGGTATCACCATAGAAAAATTCATTGCATTGCAAAAAACCGAAAGAGTAAAGGAATTTTTGATGTATAATCAAATGACACTCTCTGAAATTGCAAACGATATGAATTATAGCAGTGTGGCACATCTATCTGCTCAATTTAAAAAAGAAACTGGCATGACACCCACTCAATTCAAAGCACAAGGAAAGCCAAAACGCAACCCCCTGGACAATCTTCAATCGGAATAAGTGTACTTGGCTAAGCATAATTATGTAAATCAAACTCATAATTGTGTAAAACATGCACCTTTAATAATCGTACCTTGCATTAAAGTGAAAAGAATATTTTCCATATCGCTCGCCTTATTAATGTTGGTTTCCAGGGTAGGGTTTTCCATGAATACACATTTCTGTGGTGGAGAAGCGGTAAAATCAACTTTTACTCTCGGATTGCACAATCCAGATTGTGGTATGGCTATGATGGAAATGGAATGTGAGAAAGTACCTTCTAAAGAAGATCAGCTTACTAAAAAGCCTTGCTGTGAAAATCATCATCAGCTATTACAGTTAGATGAGAACGCTGATATACAAGCCTTCTCCATTGAAGTGAACTCCGTTTTCTTCGTTGCTTTTATTGATGCTTTTGTTCAGCCAGTTCTATTTGCTGATCAATCGCTTGTTCACACTTCTTATTACCCTCCCCCTGCACCTGATAAGGACATTCAAGTCCTTTTCCAGACCTTTTTAATTTAAACCGCATAGTACAATTTGATGTTCCTGGTCTTGTGACTATGGAGCATAGTGGCATTTCATGCCATTGAACAATCCTTTTATGTTCAATCAAATTCCATTGTATTATGCTCAATAAAATCATTAAATATTTCTTAGAGAACAAATTAGTCACTGTTCTCATCCTTACAGGCTTTGTAGCTTGGGGTATTGTCACTTCACCCTTTGGCTGGCAAGTAGGCGCATTGCCATCTGACCCTGTACCCGTTGATGCCATCCCAGATATAGGCGAAAACCAGCAAATTGTATTTACTCAGTGGCAAGGCCGCTCTCCACAGGATATTGAAGACCAGATTTCCTATCCTTTAACCACTTATTTACTGGGTATCCCGGGTGTGAAATCTATACGCAGCACTTCAATATTTGGCTTCTCAAGTATCTTCATCATCTTCAGTGAAGATATAGAGTTTTACTGGTCACGTTCAAGAATCATAGAAAAGCTCAATGCTTTACCTAGGGATCTTTTACCCGAAGGAGTACAACCCGCTTTAGGGCCTGATGCTACTGCTTTGGGTCAAGTGTATTGGTACACCATAGAAGGTAGGGACAAAGATGGAAACCCAACAGGTGGTTGGGATTTGCATGAAATAAGAACCGTGCAGGACTTCTATGTTAAATACGGTCTAAATGCTACCGAAGGTGTTTCAGAAGTGGCCTCTATCGGTGGTTTTGTACAGGAGTATCAGATTGACGTAAACCCGGATGCTCTAAAGGCTTATGACATCCCTTTGCATAAAGTGATGCAAGCCGTTCTAAAATCAAATAAAGATGTAGGAGCGAAAACCATTGAAATCAATCAAGCTGAATACTTAGTTCGAGGATTGGGCTATGTTAAAAAAATAGAAGATATAGAAAAAGCAGTGGTGGCTGTGCAGGATAATGTCCCCATTAGAATCAAGGATATAGGAGTAGTTTCTTTAGGTCCTGCAAACCGTAGGGGGCTATTGGATAAAGACGGTGCAGAAGTAGTTGGTGGTGTGGTAGTTGCTCGTTACGGGGCTAATCCTTTGCAAGTCATCAATAATGTGAAGGACAAAATCAAGGAAATAGCACCCGGATTACCGAAGAAAACACTGGCTGATGGACGAGAAAGCCAATTAACCATTGTTCCGTTTTACGACCGTTCAGAATTGATTTACGAAACACTGGGAACACTCGAAGAAGCCATATCCCTGCAACTTTTAATCACGATTTTGGTGGTAATCGTGATGGTGTACAACCTGCGGGCTTCTTTTCTTATTTCGAGCATCCTGCCGATATCTGTTCTAATGGTATTTATCGCCATGCGCTATTTTGGTGTGGATGCCAATATTGTTGCCCTATCAGGTATCGCTATTGCCATTGGTACTATGGTAGACTTGGGAGTTATACTTTCAGAAAACATAATTAAACACATAGATGAAGCACCTCCTGAGCAAAAACTCATTACTACGGTTTACAATGGTGCTTCGGAAGTATCATCGGCAATACTAACCGCTGTTTCCACCACCATTGTCAGCTTTATTCCTGTCTTCACCATGCAGGCAGCTGAAGGAAAGCTGTTTGGCCCTTTAGCATTTACCAAAACGTTTGCCCTATTAGCCGCACTGCTCGTAAGTTTGCTTATCATGCCAACACTGGCGCATTGGGTTTTTGGATTTAAAATCAAAAATAATTTTCTCAAAAAATATGGTAGTTATGCTTTAGTCCTTTTGGGAATAGCAGGTCTCTTTGTCGGTCAGATTTGGGGTGGCATTATATTGATGCTTTTTGGCACTACAGGTATTGTAAAATCGTTTTTAGAATCTAAAAAGGAGTCATTTTCCAAACATATCCTGTTCCTTTTCAATTATGCTGAATTGATCATTGTATTGATTGGGGTTACCTGGCTGTTGGCCAAATACTGGTTGCCATTGGGTGCGTCTCAATCTCTTACAATCAATTTCATTTTTGTCATCCTATTGGTCGGCATCATCCTTGGCGGGTTTACGCTTTTAGAATATCAATACAAAAGAGTGCTCAAATGGTGTTTAAACAATAAGGTCAAGTTCCTACTGATTCCTGCTTTGCTCATACTCCTTGCCGCTAATATTTGGTTGGGCTTCAATACGGTTTTTGGAGTTGTGTCCAAAGGCTTTGAAAAAGTAGGATGGAATGCGAGCGAAACCCAAGTATGGTCTGGGCTTGCCCATACCTTTCCCGGAATTGGTGAAGAATTTATGCCTTCACTGGATGAAGGAAGCTTTTTACTCATGCCCACCTCCATGCCCCATTCAGGTATTGAATATAATCGAAGAGTGGTGGGGCAATTGGACATGATGCTGACCAATATCCCCGAAGTAGCATTGACTGTGGGTAAACTTGGAAGGGTAGAATCTGCTCTCGATCCTGCCCCTATTTCGATGTATGAAAACATCATCAATTACAAATCGGAATATATGCTCAATCAAAAAGGGCATAGACAACGATTTAAAGTTGACAAAGAGAATCGTTTCATCACCATTTCAGGCGATACCATAGTCAATCAGGAAGGTTTAAGTCAAGCCATTGAAGCCAATGATCTTATACCTGATGATAATGGAAAGTACTATCGTAATTGGCGAGACCACATCCAATCACCCGATGATATTTGGAATGAAATCGTGAAGGTGACCAAAATACCCGGTGTGACATCAGCACCTAAACTGCAACCTATAGAAACTCGGTTGGTCATGTTGCAAACGGGAATGCGTGCCCCAATGGGTATTAAAGTTTATGGACCCGATTTAAGCACCATTGAGAACTTCGGCTTACAGCTGGAAAACATCCTGAAAGAAGTGCCATCGGTAAAAGCAGAAGCCGTTTTTGCCGATCGGATCGTAGGAAAGCCTTATATACATCTCAACATCAACAGAGATGAAATTTCTCGATATGGATTGAATGTTGAAGATGTGCAGCAAACCATCGAAACGGCCATTGGTGGGATGAAAATCACCTCTACCGTAGAAGGTCGTGAACGCTTTCCCGTTCGGGTTCGCTATCCGAGAGAATTACGTGACGATCCTGAAGCCTTGGGTAAAATATTGATACCAACTCCCACAGGTGCTCAAATTCCAATTTCACAAATTGTAGATTTTGAATATGTAAGGGGGCCACAAGCCATTAAAAGTGAAGAAACCTTCTTGGTGGGTTATGTGCTGTTTGATAAACGCGATGGCTTTTCAGAAGTCGGTGTTGTAAATGATGCTCAGCAGCGCATTCAAGAATTAATTGACTCAGGAGAATTAACTGTACCCTCAGGAATCAGCTATAAATTCTCAGGTAGTTATGAAAATCAGGTGCGTGCCGAAAAACGCTTGTCTATTATAGTGCCTCTGGTTTTGGGTATCGTTTTTCTTATTCTGTATTTTCAATTCAAATCGGTTTCTACCTCCCTGATGGTATTCACGGGTATTGCCATGGCTTTTAGCGGTGGTTTTATCGTATTGTGGCTTTACGGGCAGACGTGGTTTTTAGATTTTTCTCTTTTTGAAACCAACTTTAGAGACCTATTTCAAATACACACCATTAACCTGAGTGTAGCGGTTTGGGTAGGATTTATCGCCCTTTTTGGTATTGCCACGGATGATGGCGTATTGATGGGGACTTACTTAGATCTAAGTTTTAAGCGAAATAAAACCACTGATATTAAGGGAATCAGGGCTGCAACGGTAGAAGCTGGTCATCGAAGGATTAAACCTGCCGTAATGACGTCAGCCACTACCATCATTGCACTTCTGCCAATTCTCACCTCTACAGGTAGAGGTTCTGACATCATGATTCCGATGGCGATACCTGCTTTCGGGGGAATGTTGTTTGCGGCCATAACTTATTTCATCGTTCCTGTGCTTTACTGCTGGAGAGAAGAACGTAAAATTTTAAAAGGCTAATCATGAAAAAGTATATCCTTATAATATTCACTGCATTGGGCTTCAATATGATTTCAAATGCTCAATCCTTAGACGACTATTTCAAAGTAGCGGCAGAAAATAATCCGGGCGTACAAGCCAAGTACAAAAACTTTGAAGCGGCCATGCAAAGGGTAACTCAAGTGAGTAGCCTGCCTGACCCCAATTTGTCTTTTGGCTACTTCATTTCGCCTGTAGAAACTCGTGTAGGTCCGCAAAAGGCAAGGTTTTCTTTGACACAAATGTTTCCTTGGTTTGGCACTTTAAAAACTCAGGAGAACGTGGCGACATTAATGGCAGAAGCCAAGTATCAGGAGTTTTTAGATGCCCGAAACAGACTATACTATCAAGTGTCTGCGGCATATTACCCATTGTACGAACAACAAAGACTCATAGGAATAGAAGAGGAAAATATAAGCATCCTCTCGTCCTATAAAAACATAGCTACAGTTAAGTTTCAGAACGGTAAAGGTGCAATGGTAGATGTGTTGCGGGTAGATATTATGCTCAAAGATGCATCGACCAATTTGTCCATTTTGGAGCAAAAGAAAAAGCCACTTGAAACTCGTTTCAATACGCTTCTGAATCGACAGGAAAATGAGCTAATTATCGTTCAGGATTCACTATACACAGCAAGCTTGCCTAAAGAATACCGCAAGGATTCATTATTGACTTCCAATCCATTGCTCGATGAGTTGGACTTAAAAATAAAGGCAAGTGTAGCACAGGAACAGGTGGCAATCAAACAAGGTCTTCCAAAACTTGGTGTAGGCTTGGATTATGTTATCGTGGGTCAACGAACGGATATGTCCGTGCCGGATAATGGCAAAAATGCACTGATGCCCATGGTGTCCATGAGTCTCCCCATTTTTAGAGGGAAATACAAAGCAGCACAGAAGGAAGCCCAACTGATGCAGGAATCCTTTTCGCTCCAAAAAGAAGATGTGGTAAACAGACTTACCAGCTCCTATGAAATCGTTTGGTTCGATATTCAAAAGCAGTTTGAACTTATCGAACTCTACGAAGAACAGATTTTAACATCTCTACAATCTTTAAATCTCCTATTTACTGCCTATGGCAATTCAGGAAAAGACTTTGAAGAAGTATTGCGGATGCAACAGCAAATATTGAAGTATCAAAAAATGAAAGCTACTGCCTTGTCGGAATACCACATAGCATTAGCACAATTAGATTATATCACCGCAAAAACAAATTAAAGATGGATAAAAATGCTCATAATGATTATAAAGCAGGAAGTTTAAGTTTAGCTGGTTCAATTGCATTGGGCACTGGCGTAATGATCGGTGCAGGAATCTTTGCTTTGTTGGGACAAGTTGCTGAACTATCAGGTACTTGGTTTCCATATATTTTTATACTGGGTGCTGTTATTTCTGGGTTCAGTGCATACTCTTATATCAAGGTTTCCAATACTTACCCATCGGCTGGTGGAATAGCTATGATTTTGCAAAAAGCTTATGGAAAATCAACCATTACGGCTTCAGCCGCTCTCTTAATGGCATTATCAATGGTTATTAACGAGAGTTTGGTTGCCAGAACCTTTGGCTCTTATACCCTTCAGCTCTTTGAAGTTGAAAATAAAGAAGTTTGGATACCAATCTTGGGTGTTACTCTTTTGATAGGTGCATTCTTGATTAATATCTCAGGCAATAAACTTATAGGTAAGTCTTCACAGTTTATGTCGTTCATCAAAATTGCCGGCATTGCAATTTTTGCTATTGGGGCGTTATGGGCTGTTGGGTTTTCTCTCGAAGGTTTAATACCAAAAGCAGTGGACAATTCCGACTTCTCAGCAGCCAGTTATATTGGAGCATTGGCACTCTCCATTTTGGCTTACAAAGGATTCACAACCATCACCAATAGTGGTGGCGAAATCGAAGAACCAAAGAAAAATGTAGGTCGATCCATTATTATATCTCTATTGATCTGCACGTTAGTGTATTTTCTAGTGGCTTTTGCTGTAAACTCAAGTCTTACAATCACAGAAATCATTAATGCCAAGGACTATTCTTTAGCAGAAGCTGCTAAACCTGCTTTCGGAGATTATGGTCTATACTTCACAGTAGCTATTGCCATCATAGCCACTATTTCAGGAGTGATTGCCAGCATTTTCGCAGTTTCCAGAATGACAGCTATGCTCACAGAGATGAAGCTTATTCCACATAGTCATTTGGGTATGCCAGGTCGAATTCAAAAGCACATGTTGGTGTATGTGGTGGTAATCGCAATTCTATTGACTGTTTTCTTTGATTTGTCCAGGATTGCTTCAATAGGTGCGATTTTCTATTTAATCATGGATATGATTGTCCATTGGGGTGTTTATAAACATCTAAGAAAAGAAGTAAAAGCAAAAGGAATCATTGTTCTCACAGCCATGGGCTTAGATTTGGTTGTACTAGGAGCCTTTTTATGGATAAAAGCAAAGTCCGACCCATTGGTTCTTTTAGTTTCTGGAGCAACAATAGTTGTAGTTTTTATTGGGGAAAAATGGTTTCTAAAATCAAATCTCCCTAATCATCAAGAGTAGAAAATTCAACACAAAATCAAAATAACGATGAAACATACATATAAAATTAGCGGCATGACTTGTAATGGTTGTAGGAACCATGTGCAGGAAACATTGTCCAAAATAGACGGAGTAATAGAAGCAATAGTTGACTTGGAGAAAGGTGAAGCAACAATCGAAATGGATCATCATCTTTCGATCGAAACACTTCAAAAACCCCTTGAAGGTTCTAACTACAGTGTCCACTTGCCTAGTGAAAATGTCCATGCACATGTTCACAAACACGAGCCAGTGTCTTCTGGTAGTGGTGTCTGGTACTGTCCCATGCATTGTGAGGGTGAAAAGACCTATGACCAGCCAGGAGACTGCCCAGTTTGTGGGATGGATTTGGTGGAAGAAGCTAATTTAAAGAAGACTGTTGGAAAATATACCTGTCCTATGCACCCCGAAATAATCAAAGACAAACCTGGGGCTTGTCCTAAATGTGGAATGGAGCTAGTGCCATTGGATGTAGATGAATCAGCCGAAAATAAGACATATAAAAAGTTGTTGTCTAAGTTTTGGATTGCAAGTGTTTTTACACTGCCAATTTTTTTAATTGCTATGTCTGAAATGTTGCCGACCAATCCATTACCCAATATCATGCCCTGGAAGTATTGGGGATGGGTACAACTCGCACTGTCTATTCCAGTTGTATTTTATGCCACATGGATGTTTTTCAGACGGGCTTATAGTTCAATTGTTCGTAGAAGTCTGAATATGTTTACCCTGATTGGCATTGGTGCTGGTGTAGCTTGGTTGTTTAGTCTGTCAGGCCTTCTTTTTCCAGATATATTTCCAGATCAGTTCAAAACCGAGTCAGGGACGGTTCACATGTACTTTGAAGCTGCAACGGTCATTTTGACATTGGTACTTTTAGGGCAATTACTAGAGGCAAGAGCACACAGCAAAACAAATGGTGCTGTCAAGGAATTACTCAAACTAGCTCCCAATACTGCGACATTAATAGTTGATGGATCTGAAACCAAAGTCAAAATTGATGAGATAAAAGTGGGTGACCTGCTACGTGTGAAGCCAGGAGAAAAAATACCTGTAGACGGCAGCATAACTAAAGGCAGCAGCATCATCGATGAATCAATGATCAGTGGCGAACCCGTTCCTGTAGAGAAATCCGAGGGTGAGAAAGTCAGTTCAGGTACCATCAACGGGCAGAAGTCCTTTGTGATGAAAGCTGAGAAAGTTGGAGCTGATACCCTATTATCACAAATCATAGACATGGTGAATAATGCGAGTCGTAGTAGAGCTCCCATTCAAAATCTGGCAGATAAAATATCCGGATATTTTGTTCCTGTGGTGATTGGCATTTCAATATTGACTTTCATAATCTGGATGATATGGGGGCCTGATCCGAAATTGGTCTATGCCTTCGTCAACGCAATAGCAGTATTGATCATTGCCTGCCCATGTGCACTAGGATTAGCCACTCCAATGTCTGTAATGGTAGGAGTGGGCAAAGGAGCTAAACTAGGTGTGCTCATTAAGAACGCAGAATCTCTTGAAAAGATGAATGAGATAGATGTCGTGATTATCGATAAGACAGGAACTGTAACCGAAGGGCGGCCTTCTGTTGAAAAAATAACTCCTACCAGTGGTTTCAAAGCTGATGATCTTGCCCAAGTTGTGGCGTCTGTCAATCAGCAAAGTGAGCATCCATTGGCAGAATCTATGGTTCGATATGCTAAAGAGAAAAAAATCTCATTGGTTCAAATTGATCAATTTGAATCTGTTACAGGAAAGGGCGTAAAAGCGGTGATGGATGGTAAGAAAGTGGTTGTTGGTAATGAAAAACTACTAGAGGCTGAAACGATTTCTACTGATTCTGCACTTTTGGCACTTGCCAAAAAAGAACAGTCTAAAGGCAAGACAGTCCCTTTTGTAGCCATAGATGGGAAATTGGTAGGATTTATAGTGATCGCTGATGCCATAAAGCCGACAAGCAAACAAGCTATCGTAGATTTACAATCAAGAGGTATTAAGGTAATTATGATGACTGGTGACAATGCCTTTACTGCTAAAGCAGTGGCCGATACATTACACTTGGATGGGTTTCAGGCAGATTGCCTACCAGAAGATAAGCTAAACAAGGTAAAGGAGCTTCAGTCTTCGGGAAAAAAAATAGCCATGGCGGGTGATGGTATCAACGATGCTCCGGCACTGGCTTTGGCTGACGTGGGAATTGCAATGGGCACAGGTACTGATGTGGCAATAGAAAGTGCTGCAATTACTTTAGTAAAAGGTGATTTACAGGGTATTGTAAAAGCCTATGGCCTTAGCCATAGTGTAATGAAGAATATCAAACAAAATTTATTTTTCGCTTTGCTCTACAATACAGTAGGTATACCTATTGCAGCAGGGGTTCTCTTTCCGTTTTTCGGCATTTTGCTTTCGCCTATGCTAGCAGCATTGGCCATGAGTTTTAGTTCCGTTTCGGTTATTGCGAACGCACTAAGATTAAGAACACAAAACATTAAATAAGATGAAAAATATTAATAAAACAACAGTAATCATTGCCATTAGTACCCTCGTCATAGGCTTGCTAATTGGTTGGTTAATTTTTGGGAGATCCAATGACAACCAAACGGAAGAACACAAGCACACAGAAATGGCAGATTCCGAAACAATTTGGACTTGTTCCATGCATCCGCAAATAAGGAAAAATGAAGCTGGAGATTGCCCTATTTGCGGAATGGACTTGATTCCATTGGAAAGTGAAAGCAATGAAATTGACCCAATGGCGGTAAGCATGTCGCCAACTGCCATGCAGTTAGCTCAGGTACAAACTATGGTAGTCGATAAAGGTAATGCTGAGAAATCAATACGTCTAAATGGAAAAATACAGGCAGATGAACGTTTGCTATTTACCCAATCTTCTCACATACCTGGCAGAATTGAGAAACTGACCGTAAACTTTACGGGTGACTATATTAAAGAAGGTCAGGTTATTGCCTATATCTATTCTCCCGATTTAGTGACAGCACAAGAAGAATTATTTGAAGCTGAAAAAATTAAAGAAACTCAGCCTGCATTGTTTAATGCTGCCAAAGAAAAGTTGAAAAACTGGAAACTCACAGACAAGCAGGTAGACCAGATTGTGGCATCCAACAAAACAATTGAACAGTTTCCTATTCTCGCCAATGTCTCAGGATATGTAACTAAGAAAATGGTCAATCTTGGGGACTACATCAAACAGGGTGAAGCTCTTTATGAAATCGCAGACTTATCTAAAGTATGGGTGCTTTTTGATGTGTATGAATCAGAAATGTCATGGATAAATAAAGGGAATGCTGTAACCTATACTGTTCAGTCTTTGCCGGGCAAAACGTTTAATAGCACCATCAGCTACATAGACCCAATAATAGACCCGAAAACAAGAGTGGCAAAAGCAAGAGTTGAAACAGCAAACAAAGGTTTATTGCTCAAACCGGAAATGTTCGTAAGTGGAACGATTGAATCAAAAACCAATACCAGCAATACATCCTTAACCGTTCCTAAAACTGCCGTTATGTGGACGGGTAAACGCTCGGTAGTTTATGTGATGCAAACTTCCGCTCAAGGCGTTAGTTTCCTGATGCGAGAAGTAACATTGGGTCCGGCATTAGGAGAAAGCTATGTGATTGAATCAGGTTTACAAGTAGGTCAAGAAATTGCCATAAACGGTGCGTTCAGTATTGATGCTGCCGCCCAATTGGCAGGTAAACCAAGCATGATGAATCCAGAAGGTGGTGTGGCAATGACTGGTCATAATCATGGGGGAAGCCAAACTACTCAAATGACAAGTATGTCAGTTGCATCAAAGAATTCCTCAATATCTGATGAAGCAAAAAAAACATTAGAACCTCTATTTAATAGTTATTTCAAATTGAAAGCAGCCTTGGTTAATGATGATTTTGAAAATACAAAAGAAGCAGGAAAGGAAATGAATAACGCTCTAAGCAAAGTGGACATGAATCAATTCAAAGGAGATGTACACTCACTTTGGATGCAACAATCATCAATGTTGAAAAAGAGTACACAACATATCGAACACCTTTCAGACATCACAGCAGTTCGGGAACAATTCATAAGAATTTCCAACATTATGATTGCCATAGCAGAATCCTTCGACCCTATAGCTTCTCCAATTTATGTGCAGCATTGCCCAATGGCCGATTCTAATAAAGGGGCAGATTGGTTGAGCAAGGAAAAGGAAATTCTCAACCCCTATTTCGGACAAGATATGCTGACTTGTGGAGAGGTAAAAAAGAAAATCAATTAATCACTTTAAAATCAAAAACAAATGAAAAAGACAAGATCAATTTTGGTAATGGCATGTGCCATCGTTATATCAATGATCATTACATCTTGTGGTAATTCACAGCCAAATGAGAAAACGGATATAAACCAAGAATTTAAAAATCAGCTTATAGCTAGCTATCTTAAAATCAAAAATGCATTAGTAGCTACTGACGCAGAAGCGGCTAGTACTGCGGCAAAAGAATTAACGGCTATTGTTGGAGAAAGTCAAGATGTACTAGCTAAAGAAATACACCTGCAAGCGAAACACATCGCAGAATCTAAAAACGCAGGATCTCAGCGTGTACATTTCAATACGCTTTCAGAGATTATCTACAGCTTGGTAAAGACTACCGGAACAAATGGAGAGAAACTTTACAAACAGCACTGTCCAATGGCATTTGAAAATGAAGGAGCTTATTGGTTAAGTGCTGAAAAGGAAATTAATAACCCCTATTTTGGAGACAAAATGTTACATTGTGGAAGTGTGAAAGAAGAGTTGTAAGCCAACGCAGCAGTCACACACATTAGCTGGCCGCTCAAAGCCCCCCGCAGACCAAAGCCAGCCAAAGAGTGTGCCTACCCAGCCCGGAAAAAGAAATTTTCAAAATGCCCCACGCGCGACTAACATAAAAGATAAAAAGGCGAAGGGTACAATGACATGGGCAAAAAGTAAGGACTACTTAACTGATTGACACTTTGAAAAGAAGAATAAAATAAAAAAAGCACGATGCCCCAACAAAGTATAAAAAACATAGGGCAGTCCAGGGTTTCAGAGCGTTTAATGCTCTCGACAAATTTTCTGCTCGGTTGTCAGGAGCGTTCTTCAAATGCCCTACGATTTTTTATACAGTGCCGTTATACTGTGAATGGTACGATAAAGGGACATAGTTTACAAAGTTAAAGGGACATCCTTTACACTTTTTTAAGACTAATTTTCGGTACGATAAAGGGATATAGTTAGAGGCTTTTAATTTTAAGGTTTTGGAATGCTAATGGTTAGTTTAGTGCCTCTTCCTAATTCAGATTCTATCCACATTTTACCATTTGCATTTTTTACATATTCGTAGGCTTTTGTTAGGCCAAAGCCCGCGCCAAAGGTTTTGTATTGCCCCGTGTTGCTGCCCCTAAATCCATATTTTACAACGTCCTCAATTTCTCCTTTAGGTATTCCAATTCCAGTATCGCTTACAGAAAATCTAATTTCATTTTTATGGTCGGTTAAACCAGAATCAATTGTTCCTCCGGGTGGCGTGTATTTTCTTGCATTTGCAATTAAATCTCGCATGATGTCAATCAAAATATCTGGAATAAAAACAGTTTTTCCATTTTCACTTTCAATTTTCAAATGCACCAAATAATCTCCAATTAATTTATCGGCTAGGTTATAAATGATGCGATACCTTCCTTTGGCATTCTTTTCTACAGCATCAAAAAATTGAGTAAAGTTTGCTTCAATTTCAGAAATCTCGTAGGTATTCCATGTAATTCCATTCTCTAAACGGATTACCATTTCAGCCGATCTGCGGCGCACAACTTCAAAAATGCTTTTCAAATTTTCAATTTCCTCTATAACTTCAGGGTTTTCCATTGCCCCATCAATATTATTTAGAGATTCCATGAGCAACTCAAAATACTCTTTTTCGAAGGCATTTATGTTTTTTAAAGCATTAAGCAATGCAGCTTCATCATTTAAAATATTTTTTACAGAAGTGGCCATTTCTATATTTTTAGATAAAGCATCTTTTTTATCTATTATTATTTCTATTAGGCCACATACCATGCTAATAATGGAAATAACATTTAAAAAACTATGGGTAGCAATCTTCTTTTGCTCCTCTTGTTGAAGGTTTAAATCTAATTTGATTTCCATCGTTACAATATTTGTAACAAATAGGGTAAATAATACCGAATTATAAAATGTGTTTAAGCAATTTAGATATTGAGATGTATCATAAAAAAACCGCCAAACTATAAATAGCGTGGCGGTTTAAAGTTTATTAGGTTAAAACTTAATAAGGAAAAAGTTCATCCTTTTTAAGTTCAACAACCTTTCCAAAGCTTGCTAAAACCTCTTTATTTAAATCTTTTTTATTGGCAATTAAGGCAATGGTGAATTCATTTCCTTTTACCCTGTCATTAAAAAATTTCTTCATATCGTCAAGAGAAGCACCTTTAATGGTTGTGTAAACGTCTTTTCGGATATCGTAATCAATTCCTTTATCCATGTTGTTTAAATAGTCCCAAAATACCCTTGTTTTAATAAGTCTTTCAGTTTCCATTTTACTTAAAAGAGCTTCTTTGGCCAATTCAAATTGTTTGTCTGCTTCAGGCATTTCGTTCATCAACTTAATCATTTCGCCAACTGCATCTTTTAACTTATCTGGTTGAGAACCAACAAAAGCTCTTAAAAAGTAAGGTTTATCTGCTTTGTTTGGAGCAGAGTAGGAGGCATAAGCCGAATAAGCCAAACCTTTAGATTCTCTAATTTCTTGGAAAACAATAGAAGAAAGTCCTCTGCCGTAAAACTCATTAAACAAATCTGCCATTGGCATTAAGGCTTTATCAAATTGTGGTCCTTTGGCAATCATCATGATGTCTGCTTGTACCATATCATAATCAACAAAGTAAACTTTACCGCCTCTTGTATCTTGATATTCAAACTTTTTGGCTTCAGGAAGTGGGGTTAAAGCTTCAGGTAATTTATGGTTAGCCAAAATCATTTTTTCAACCATTGCTTGGTCTTTGCTACCGTAATACATTAC
>Ga0222664_1000371_pt1 | contig 28849 bp, 31 predicted proteins | sample AntAcemetagen604_FD_181147 | JGI IMG/M metagenome (GOLD analysis project Ga0222664, IMG submission 181147) | Saline water microbial communities from Ace Lake, Antarctica - #604 | ecosystem: Environmental > Aquatic > Non-marine Saline and Alkaline > Saline | place: Antarctica: Ace Lake... | reverse complement strand
CCCATATAAATGAAACCTACTTACCCAAAAACAACTTATATAACTTCAAGCTCTTCTCCTTGGTTGATTTTCCGGAAGGAGTGTTGTAGTGTTTTTTGTAGTATTCATACATACCTGTTATGTCGTCCTTGTTAGGAAGCGGCTCACTAACTCTACGGTAGTGTAAACGTGCCATAACTGTTGCGTACCTGAGGTCATACACAAGCCTGTCCGCGTCTATGTTACCATTGCAATGAAAATTCATTCCTAAAATTGTCATCAAAGACATCCTGCTGTGTATATAATTAATCCAGATATCTTGATGAGTTGCAGGCTCCATTTGGTAAATCCCAAGCGCAGGCCCTTTAATTTGTCTTACATAGGAACCGCCGTTACTCTCTACAGCACAGGTAAAAACCAAAAGCTCGACCGCATCATCGCAATACATTTGCATCGTCGAAAGGGCGGGGGTAATAATTGACTCTCTAAATTGCTCAACGTTTAACATTTTGTAATCCTTGAAATAAGTATTATACTGACTGGGTAATGATAACACATTAAGGATGTGCCATGACTAAGCCCGTATTTAACGCAAAGAAAGCATATTTAAATATCGCCAAAGGTGGAACGAAATATCAAGAAGAAAAGCACTGCGTAATGCTATTAAAAATGTTTAATAGCAGCGGCTCAGTAGCAACTTTCTGCAAAGAAGTGAATATAGGTGACTCAACTTTTTGGGACTGGACAAGACGGCATAAAGTCTTTGATGACTGCCATAGATTAGCGGTTATGGTTGCTCACAGTAACTGGGAAGAGGAAGGCGAGATAAACAAAGACAACCCTGAGTTTAACGCTGACCACTGGAAGATAACAGGATCATCAAGATTCAATCTAGGTAAGTCAGCCAGAGTAAGGCTGGGCGTTGACTATAAATCAAACCCGCATCAAATGTTCCAGCACTTAATGAAGCAGGCTGCCGAAGGTGATTTCACAGCAACAGAGCTTAAGCTGTTAATGGAGTCGGTGGGCGCAGGCACAAGAGCATTCGAAACATTCAAACTTCAAAATGAATTAGACGAACTTAAAACTGACTTAGAGAAAATGGGAAGGCACAATGGCGACAATATCATCCCAATTGAGAGCACTAAGAAAACAAGTTAACATACCTTATATTATTAAGTACGTTGATAGATACATTCCCCCAGAAGAATGGGAAGATAAGGTAATTTACATACATATAACTGTTTAAGGAGAAGCTATGAGCTGGCTTAGTAAATTTGTAGATAACAACATCACGCACAGCAGCGAAAGACGTGAAGCAAGAGATAGAGCTGATAAGCAAATCGCAGAATATGACGCACTAAAAGCCGAGACTAAATCAAAAGCCGACCAGCTTGACAGAGAAAAGAAGTATGAAGCGAATAGAGTCAACGCGAGTAAAGTAAGAAGAATGCGAGGCGGCGCAAGAAAAACAGGATTCTTAAACGAATCAACTGATGATGGTAGAGCGGAATTAGCAGATAAATTAGGTTAAAAAATAGCGGAGTCTATAAGAATGTCGCAGGAAATTTTTGATAAAATAAGACGTAGATATAAATCAGCAAAAGCAAATGCAGACTTATGGTCTTCGCTGTTAGAGGCTTGTTACTTTCAAGCTGTACCCTTTAGAAATAGATTTTATAATTCAAATCAGCAGCAAGGTGAGGAGAAAAATGCTCGCCTGTATGACACAACGCTGCCTGAAGCCACAAAAACTTTTGTCTCTAAAATACAAGATGCAATGACGCCACCGCAAACGCAGTGGGGTTTCCTTGAAGTAGACAAAGAGTGGTTAAAAGAAGAGCTCGATGAAGCTGAAATATCAAAAGCTCAAGCAGACGTCGATACCTACATGAGGAACCTATTCAAATACATTCATTCATCTAACTTTGATGTATCAGTAAATGAAAGTTTCTTTGATTTAGCGATAAGCACAGCCTGCCTGGTAGTGAACCAATACACTGATGAGCAACCCTTACTATTCACTTCAATTCCAGCCGATAAGCTATGTATTGAAGAGTCTCTTAACGGAAAGGTTGAGAGTTGGTTTAGAACATGGGATGACATAAAGATTTCCGAGCTATCAACGCGATGGAAAAAAGCACAGCCCACCGAGCAGATGCTTCAATCGCTTAAAGATGATCCGGAATCAAAGATAAAGAAAGTATATGAGGGTGTATGCTACTACCCTAACGATAAAAAGAAATATATTTATGGGGTGTGGACTGATGATACTTATTTGTTTTTTGAGCCTTTAGAGTCGAACCCAGCCATTGTTTGGAGATTCCAGAAAACAAATAATGAAACGTGGGGGCGAGGACCTGTTATGGACGCGCTACCTAGTGCTAGGTCACTTCAAGAAATGGCAAGAATCGAATTAGCCAGCGCCAACTTAAACACATTTAGACCGTACATGGCCTCAAGTGACGGCGTGTTTAACCCGCACACATTCAAGTTGAGGCCGCTCTCTGTAATACCAATCGCCCCCGTTGGCGCTGGCGGAGTATTTCCATTAACGCCACTTCCTGACTCAAGCAACCCTCAGTTTGCGCAATTAACTATAGCCGACTTAAGGCAGCAAATTAGAACAGTTATGTATGCTGATGACCACGCAAATACTGATAGTGTTCAGCCGCAAACAGCTACTGAATTACTAATGAAGCAACAAAGTTTAGCTAAAAAAATTGGGCCTTTGTTTTCAAGACTTCAACACGAGTTCTTAGAGCCGTTGATTGAGCGGTGCTCCTATATTCTTCATAAATCAGGGCACCTCCCAAAGCCTATGATTGATGGGAGATTAGTTAAGTTTAAGTACCGCTCACCATTAGCGCTTGCAAAAGGCGTTGATGACATTGAGAAGCTAGGAAACTATATAAGGTTCTTACAAGGAACTATTGGTGAGGACGAAACTAAGATGGTTATAAACCAAGAAGAGCTTCCTTGGTTAGTGGCAGAGAATCTTCAAATCGACCCAAGATATATAAGCACACGGGACGAGGTGAAAGAAAAAGCACAGAAGCTATCAGACCAACAGCAGCAAATGATGGCAGCAGAGCAAGCGCAAGGGCAGCCGAGCGACCAAATGCCACCACCACCAGAAGGGCAATAAATGCAAAATAATGAATTTGGCGATGAGAACTATTTCGATGGCTACAACAAGAGTATTGAGAGCTTAAAAGATAAGCCTGAAACGGTGCAAATAGATAAGCTTTTATATGCTGTTTTTGAAACACCTAACGGCAAAGCTTTAATGAGCGAGCTTGAAAGACGATATGTTATCCCAGGCCTTGCAAGCAGGTCTTCAGCAAACTACAGCGAAGAGCTGATTTACTGTGAAGGCTTTAAAGAAGCGTTTAGATTTATGAAAACATGCATAACCTCGCATAAACAAAGAATAGCAGTGGAGACTGAAAGTAATGACTGATGAATTAATTGATAGCACCTCAGAAGCAGAAGATGCGCCAATCGAGACTCAAGAGCCAAGTTGGCACTGGGATGAGGGTGTCGCGGGAACGGGTGATAGACCTGACTACCTTGCTTCTAAATTCAAATCCGTTGCTGATGCTGCGAAAAGCTACAACCAACTTGAGAAGAAGTTAGGCTCAGCCCCAAAAGAGTATAGCTTTGATATTGCAAAAGACTGGCTAGACCCTGATTTCGAGCCATTAAAAGAAGCAGCGGCATTCGCTAAAGACAAGCATGTTTCTCAAGATGTTATTGATAATATTCTAGGTGCAGCAACACTATATATGCAGCAAGGACAGGTCGACACTAAGGCGGAGATTGAAAAACTTGGCCCGGATGGCGCAGAAAGAGCTGAGGTTTTAACAAACTGGGCTAAGTCTAATTTGTCTGAGAGCGCATTTAATACTGTAGTGAATACCTTTGATACCGCAGAAGCAATTAAAGCAATTGAGGAAATTAGATCAATTGCAATGGGGGAATCAACAATGGTACCGCCTGGTAATGATGCCGCTCAAAATTCACATGAAAGTATTGGTGATATCCAGCAAGAAATGATTGAAAACCTGGCTAAATATAAGTCTGACCCATCATACAGAAAGCAGCTGACTGCTAAGTTTGAAAGAGCTACTTCAGGGTTAAGAAAATAAATAGGCAATTTGAGTTGATTTATCACTAGGTAGGTTTAGAATATATACATAGGTTCTAAACCTAACTACATGGACAACTTGTCTTAGAGTCCGTTCTCGGTAAACTCATATTGATACAAGCCCTGTTAGCACTAAATTCATTTAACTAATAGGGGACAATTATGTCTATCTCATTGACAGCAGTACAACAAACAGAGTTTGACTCGCTTGTAAAAGCAGAATACCAATCTTCAGGATTCAAATTAAAAGATGCAATGCGCATGCGTTCAGATGTTACTGGCTCAGCAGTTGACTTCAGAAAAGTTGGCCAAATCATCGCTAATGCAGCAGCATATCAACAAACTGTAACCGCTCAAGACCCTGGTTATAGTAAAGCAACTGCAAATCTTCAAAAATATATGGCACCTGTATATGTTGATACCGTCCAAGAGTTAACAGTAAACTTTGACTCAAAAATGGAAAGTGCATTATTAGTATCTGATGCTATGGGCAGACGTTGTGACCAAATCAGTATTGACGCTATGACAGCAGACCCAGGTACAACCATCGCTAATGGCGGAACAAACTTCTCATATACTAAGTATCGTCAAATCCTTGAAAACTTTGATGATAACTCAGTCCCTATGGCTGAAAGATATGTTGCTATGAGCGCAAACAACTTTAGCTCATTATTAACAAATCAAGAGTTCACAAATATTGACTTCACATCAAACCGTGTACTTGATAATGCTATGGCTCAAAGATACTTAGGTTTTAACATTATTGTTATACCTAAAATGCTTGAGGGTGGCTTACCTAAAACAGGAAACATCCGTACAGCGTTTGCTTTCCATAAGATGGCTATTGGTAATGCGGTTGGTCATGACTTTAGAACTGAAATTAACTACGTTGCAGAAAAAGCATCTTATTTAGTGAACGGTATCTTTAGCATGGGTTCTATCGTAATTGATAATGAAGGCGTTATTGCCATAGCCTGTGACGAATCAGCTTAAGGAGTAATTTATGACATATAATGTAGATAATTTTTCAAGAGTAAGTGCTGGTGGTAACACAGGTGGTGTTACTGTAGATTCTGTTATTTATAACGCGCCTGCTATGTTTTCGTATCGAAGTGCCGGTGATGCTTCAGCTACTATTTCAGCAGCTAATTACTTTGCTGATGCTGTATATAGCTTAGCAGTTAGTGACTTAATTTTCTGCCAAGGCAGTGACACATTCCAAGTTTTAAGTGTTGCTACAATTGATAGAGAAGCAGGTACAATTACAACTTCAAGCACAGGTATTGCTACTTCAGTTGGCACAAGTAATATCGTTGCTGATGCTGTAACCAATGCTAAAATTGCTGATGATGCGGTTTCGCTAGAGAACTTAGACTCAGGTATTGCGCCAAGTCATATTGTTGTTTATGCGGGCCAACCTACAACAGCAGGCGGCGCAGCAGCAGAAGCAATTACTGTAACTGGCGCAGCAGCAACTGACCTTGCTTTTGTTGAAATGGTTGATAACGGAACAAACAATACTACTATCGTTAGTGCTGTAGTTACGTTGAATACATTAACCGTAACATTTAGTGCCAATCCAGGCGCTGATGCGGTAATCAACTATCAGTTATTAAGAGCGGCATCGTAATAAAATAAAGGAGTGGCTAATGAGCTTAACAAAAGTACAAGTAATCAGTAACAGTTTGGCGATACTTGGCCACTCCCCAATCATCACTTTAGATGATGGGGATGACCTGGTTGTATCGGCTGAGCAAGCCTATGACATGTTATTACCCTCGGTATTATCCCAAACAAGCTGGAGATTCGCGGTTCAGATACAGCAGCTATCTCAAACGACAGAGACGCTTCCTTCCTACGTGCCGTGGGAATATGTATACCTACTACCAGCAGACTTCATTAAAACTATACGAGTCTTTCCTCAGTCCTATGACTGGGAGATTTTTGAAAGCAGAAAAATATACGCTAATATCTCATCAGACTTTTACATGGAGTACGTCTTTCAGCCAGACGAGTCATATATACCTTTGTATTTTTGGCATTACTTTACTCATGAAATAGCAAGTTACTTAGCGCTAAGCAACGCACAAAAACCAGAATTTTATAACGCTATTGAGACAAAGAAAGCGATACTATTTAGCATGGCCGCAGCAGCTGACTCTCAAAATAGGCCGCAATCAAGCCAGGTGGACTTCCCAGTGCTGAGCTCAAGATATGTATCTGGTCTAGATAACAACGCAAGATAAGGATTATTGATGAGCCTCTCATTGTGGACGCAAGACAATTTCTCCAAGGGAGAACTATCTCCTTTGATGTATGCCAGAACTACGACTAAAGCTTATTTCGAAGGCGTCAAGACTGCCAAAAACGCCCTATCCTTTCCTCAGGGTGGATTAGGGAAAAGATTCGGGACAGAATATCTAGACGAAGTTGATTCATCGGTTACAAGTTCTGACGAAATATACTTTGATACCTTCCAGTATCTTGATGAGTGTGTTTACGTAATTCTAATTAGACCTGGCTATGCAGATATATATCTTGAAGGGTCTTTAAATGCCACCGTTACATTGTCAGACATTACAGCTGAAGATATATTTAACTTAGATGCCACTGTCCTTAAAGATAGGTACAGAATGACTATTGGTAGCGTAATACCTTTTGAGCTTATAAGAGGAAGTGCCACTGGTATAAACGTAACAAGCTTTGATGCTGGCGATGATACTATCACTTTAGCTTCAGGCTATGCAGCAGGCCTGATTTACCCCTGTGTTTTTACTGTGGATGTTCCGACAACAACGCCGGCAATCTCTATAGGAACAACCTATTTTTCTAAATGGATAACAACAACGACAGCACAACTATTTAAAACCGCCGAAGATGCCAAAGATAATGTTAATGCTTACGAAATCTCAGGCGCTGGCACTGGGGCAGTTTATACGCCCCTAATAAGTTGGGTTAAGTCAGATATATCCTTTCAAAATACACCTGTTTTTGATTTTCAAGATGGTGCGAGTAATGCGATAGGGGATGGGAATTACAATGCTATAAACTTTAAAGTGAACATTGTAGGCCCAGGCCCCGCAACCTTAACTTCCTCCGGGACAGGCTCAGGTATATTCACGACCGCATACGTAGGTGGCGCTTATATCCAAGGCCCTGGAGTTGCAAGAATCACAGGCTATACCAGCGCAAATATTCTTGTGATTGAGATAACCAAGGCGTTCGATGTTACATCCGTAGTGTCCGGAACTTTCGTTTATTTAGCAGAGCCCGCCTGGAGCACAACAAGAGGCTACCCCTTAAAGTGTTCATCATTCCAAAATAGAGCTGTGTTTGCTAATTCCTCAGGGCTACCAAATGGGTTATGGCTTTCTGCTATTAATGATTTTAATGAGTTTAGCGAAATCATTGTGGAAGATGAGGCGTCCATCGCCTACTATCCAACAAGTGGCGAACTTAATATTATTAAATACATAACGCCTTATCGAAGCTTAACTATCCAGACCAATAATGGTTTTTATTCAACACCTTTGGCAAGTGATACAGCTTTAACCCCAACGAACTTTTCATTAAATATTCAAGATTTAATTCCTGCGGGTGACGCAAAACCAGCCTCGATTGATAATCAGATTATTATTATCTCAGGTAATGACGCTTATTCAATGCTATGGGATGGCGTTAATAATTCCTATATTTCTAGGATGATTTCATCAATGAGCGAACAGGTGCTGACAAACCCAGTTAAGATGGCGCCTTTTGTTGATTTAGAGTCCCAAGGAAGTAGATATCTGATAGTTATCAATGAAGATGGTTCTGTTGCTATATATCAAACATTATTGGCTGAGGAAGTCTCAGGTTGGACGCCTGCTTACACAGAGCAGTCCTACGGAGAGGCTTATTTTAGGCATGTAGCTTCTAACTTTGATGGTAGAGCGTGGTTTGTTGTAGAGAGACAAATAGGTGAACTTGATGCTACAGGGGCAATAACCGCAATTAATTCTACAGGCGCTGATACGATAACGGGCACTGCACTAGGGCTGGTGATTGGAGATACAATTCAAGTTGCCTTTGAAACGACTGGGACACTACCAACAACGGTGCCTCAAATTGTAATTGATATACATTATTGGGCTACTGGGATTTCAGCTACTGAGTTTGCGATATATTCCAGTAAGGCAGATGCTATAGCTGATGTAGACAGGTATGTGATTTCCGCAATAGGAGCAACCTCAAGTGTTAATACATTTCCATTAGCAACTAAATTCTATATTGAAGAGCTTGATTTCGATTCTTATGTTGACTGCGCAAATAAATATGATGGAACTGCAATAAGTAGCATAACAAGCGTTCCTAGATTTAACGGGCAAGAAACAGTCTCAAATGGAGATGGTTATGGTTATGCCTCCGAGGGTTATAATGACAGCGTTTTTTATGAAGCGCACGGTGAAAGCTCAGAGGTTGAGGTGGTTCAAACTGGATTCCCAATTAATGTAGCAATACAACCTATGCCTTTGTCTATAGCTATGGGAAGTAATTCATCAACATCAAATATCGTTGAGCCTAAACATATTAGAAGCGCACAGTTTATGTTTAATAATACTATCGGCGGAGAGGTTAATGATATCCCTATTGCTTTGAAAACATTTTCTGAGACAGACTTTGGCCAACCACCCTCCGCAGCGACAGGTACTTTTCAGCTATCCTTAATGAAAGGGTGGAATGAATTTAAATATAACTCCATAAGTATCACGCATTCATCCGCTTTTGATATAAAGTTAATCGGAATATTTTACAAAATAGAGGTTTAAAATGGATCCACTTTCACTTTTTCTTATCTCAATGGGCGGCACTGTTCTTGATATATTCGGAAATAATGCTCAGCGCGACTTTAACCAAATAGCAGGAAGGTTAAATGACGCAGAATTAAGCACCAATATGGAGTTTATCGCAGCTAAAGCCAAAGATGAATCGCTCAACGAAATGATTGCGTTACGTCAAAACTTGAGTCATATGTCCGCAGTACAAAATGCCAGGGGTGCAAATGTTGGCGCTGGAAGTGCTCTTTTTGTTAGGCAAGAGTCTGAGCAGGTTGCTAAACGTGACGAGGATATGCGAGAGCTGAATATGAAGGCTGATATGCTTACTACTAAAGGTAAGTCTTTACAGTCTGGCTTGCAAACAACAGCAACTGATATGAAGCTTAAGTCTGATTTAACATCAAGAATATTTAACACTGCCTCGAGCGCTGCCTCAGGGTTTAGCTCTAAAAGCTTTACCCCTACCTCTGATAGTTCATCAAGCTTTTCAACGCCTAAATCACGCAGCGGGTTTGGCATGGAACCAGTTTAAAATTAGGAAATAAATAATGGCTACCGAAGATTTAGCACCACTTAATAGAACAACAGGTCTTGGCTCGGGGGTAGGCGTTACTGACTTCCATCAATCATTGAATGAGTTTGCATCAGAAGCTAATACGTTAGGCCAAATTGGCTCTAAGATTGCTCAAACAGCAGCTAATTCCTTTTCTGAAAAGATGGGGTATGAGTCAGGAGAAAACCCAACTGGCAACCTATTCCCTGCAATGACGGAAAGTGGCAAGCATTATGAGGCAGCTTATAAAGCCAGCGCTCAAGCATCTCTTGGTACAAAATTAAATAGCTTATTATCAGAAGGTCAGATTGAACTTGCTAAGCTACCCAAGTTAACGCCTGACGCTATACAGTCATTTAATGACAATATGCCAAAAGGGGCTCAGTCAATTTTTGACCTAGCACCAGATGACGTAAAAGTTTCTTTGAGAAAAAGCTTTGAAAACTCAATGACTCAGATTAACGGTAGCCTAAATACAAAAATGATATCTAGGCAAAGGAAAGCTGAGCACGATAACCAGATTGGGTCTGGGAATAGTGGCACATTAAATATTTATGACACTGCTATGTCGGGCGATATTTCCGGCGCAGCTGATGAGCTCCAATCATTAATGGAAAATAATCAGCGTAGCCTTGATGCTGGTCTGATAAGCCAAAAAGAACACGACGTAATTAATTCGCAAGCTTTATCGTCACTACACAAGGGGCAGTATAATAACCTGCTTAGTGTTGCTCAATCCCAAGGGAAAGAAGATGAGTTTCTTTCTGCCTTAGCTGAAAACAAGCCTAATGAGCTTAATTATCAGCAGTGGGAAGAGGTAAAGGGAAGTGTAATAAAGCAAAATAAAGCAGCCAGCTACTTAAGAAAAAGCGAACAGCAAGCTTTGATTGCCGCTTACAAAATCAAAGACGTTATAACGCCTGATAATGTGATAACGCTAAAAGATAAATTGACAGATACACAGTTTTACAAGTTCATGTATGACTATAAAGTCAAAAGCATTGGCAGGATTCAAAAAGAAGACTCAAGACAAAATACAATGAAAGTTTGGAGCGACAGCAAAGGGTTCTCGGCGCTTTCAAATAAAGAAAAGTCCGAAGGATTAGCCGCTACAACCAAAAGCATACAAAAAAATATGGTTGACCCTGAGTCGGGCGCTCCACTTTACTCTGAAGACCAAGCGGAAAGGGCGGCTGTTAAAGCAGCGGGCGGCCCTATACCCTCTTATGTTGATGGCGTTGAGGCGCAGATGCTCTCAGGAAATGGCGAGCAAATGACGATGGCTGTAGAAGCTTATGAGGATATAAATAGAAATCATCCTAATAATCTACCTTTATCTACCAGAGCCAAAGCTACCATGCTAGCGTTTACAGACAGGCTCCAAAAAACGGGTGAGTCAAATTTAGCAGCTCAGGAAGCAAGTCAAATAATTAGCAATAAAAGCAGTGAGCAATTAGAATTTGCAGCTAAAATGACGGCTGACTATGGCAAAACTAATTTCAAAACAAGCGCCATGGTAATGAAGTTTGCGAAAAATCTAAATGGCATCAATCTTAACGAGCTTCAGTCAGAATACGAATACGCTTATGAAGCAAAAAGACGGTTTAATGAGAACTTATCTCTGACAATGAGTGAATCCAGCGCCAAGAAGCTAACGCAAGAAGAAATGGCAAGCCTTTATGGGCATACAAATGTAAATGGCAAAAAACAGTTAGTAAAGTTCCCTATCGAACGCACTGTTAACATGCCAGAAACCAAATCATCTTCAGCTATTATTAATTCAGATATCGCAGCACAGTTAAAAGCTCAGTATGCAGAAACTAACCGACTCTATGATGAAATAGGCGAAAACGGACAGAGAAAATCTCCTTTTTATTTTAGAATAACCAATGAGCCAGATATTCAAGCCGCTATGGAAGCCTCTAAGAATTTAGAAAGCCTTGATTCATTAGACCCAGATGAAGGCAAATACTACTCCGAGCTAAAGAAAAACATGAAAGCGCTTAATGATTTTAACGACTTTAAGCAAATAGAATTAGAGCAAGTTTATCCTGATGGAACCTCATATAAGCATGTTATATCGGCTAAAGCCGGGCTATTAATGACCAAGAATGACGACCCATCAAATCCAACCATCCATGGGTACGACTTACTATCTACGCAAGAAGGCGGCGGAACTGGCCCTATTCACGGCTCTAACCAAGAAACAATAAATGGCTTTAAATATCACCCAAGCCAGGAAAGATTAGGTCAGGTATTTTTTGAGCTTAATAAACATCCTGAGCTTATCGGTGATTCAATTCAAGAAAAATTTGAAGAGTTCAGTAAATCTAATGATGCTAAGGAAGAATTCCTAAAAGACGCCACATTCTCTATGGTTGATCCATTTACAGCCATGGCAGTTAGAAATGAAGTTGAAGCTAGGGCCAAAGCAACGCCTTCGAAAGCAGCGACTAATGAAGAGAGTGCCGGGAAAACTGATAAATTTAACTTGGCATTAAAAGTTAAAGCTACTGCGCCGGAAGCTACAAAAGCATACTCCAAAGTAATAGAAAATAATACCAAATTGCTAGACAGCTATGGCATTAACAACGAGCGAAGGATGAATTATTTTGTCGCTCAAATAGCACATGAGAGTGATGGGTTCAGGGCTACCGTAGAAAAAATAAGTAATGACAAAGCCGAGGCAAAATATGGGAACAAATCCTCTATAGGCCGAAAGCTAGGGAATACTCAGCCAGGCGATGGCGCAAAATATAAAGGTCGTGGGTTAATTCAGCTAACTGGTAGGGGAAATTATAAGACTATTGGAGATATGATTGGCGTTGACCTAATTAATAACCCAGAAAAAGCAGAAAACCCATTAGTAGCGCTAAAAGTTGCGGCCGCATTTTGGGAGTCAAGAGGCTTGAATAAGCTTGCAGATGAAAAAAAATACACTGAGATAACTAGGTTAATTTCAGGCGGAAGCACAGGGCTACAACAAAGAAAAACTAGACTTGCTAGAATTGAAGGGGTTAAAAATGGCAGAAGATAAATTTGGGATTGATACTGACGAGATTATAGCTAACGCCACACCTCAAGAGCCTGCCTCAGAGTCAGTTCCGCCGCAGGTATCTCAAAGCTTAAAATCTATGAGCCCTGATGAGAAATCCTCCCCTTTAAAAGTACCTAAAAACATTGAGGCACCAGGATTTTTTGCTAATGCTGCCCATTCTTTTGCTGAAACCAGCGATGTAATGAATATAGGCAAGGGGATTTTCAGAGAGTTCGATCATCTTCAAGAAGAAACCCCTCCTGACTGGAGCCCAGTCCACGATAAGTTTGACCTATACAAAACGGTAGACCAAAAGTATTGGGGGCGATTAGCTAGCGCTACAGGACCAGAAGACCAGCAAAAGATATTAGATGCAGTCAGAGAAGATGAACATGATGATGAGTTTTACAATAACGGTTCATTTTCAAGTGCTTTATTTGGTGGGATTGCAGGAGGGTTATTAAGTCCCACAACACTACTTGCCTTTTCCTCGACAGTTAAATACGCAAATCTAGCAACACGAATTGGCTCAACACTTAAAGATAACGTGCCAAAAATTGCAGCGCTATCTCTTGAGCAAGAAACAGCAAAGCAGTTTGGTAACCAAAACTTAAACGCCTCACAGATTGCTTTTGATACGATGAGAGATACTCTTTTCGGAGCAACTTTAATAGCAGGTGGGGTTGGTCTTGGGAAAGGCTATGAAGGCATAAAAATGTATCGAAATAAGTTTTCATTGAATGCTTTTAACGAAGGGTTAACCTTAGAGCCAACCATTAAAGATGGCGTCTATACAGGAAAGGCAAAAGTCGTTCCGATACAAGGTCAAAATGTCGGTGCCGCCAAGGTCGATAAATGGCAAGAAGTTTATGATAACTCGCTTGTTCTTGAAGGTGCTTTTGCTGTACCTGTATTAGGTAAATTGCTAACTAAAGCAAATCCAGTGATACGCGGATTATCTCACCCGTTTGGCACAGTAAGATTATGGACAAACAAAATTGTTGAGCATTCATTGAATGTAGAAGGCGTTAAGAAAGGCATCCCTCAAGGCGCAAACGTCGAGCGTTTAATTCAAGATATCAGAGAGAAGTCTAAGCTCATGGATATTGATATTAAAGGCGCCTGGCAGAGCAGTCTTGGGATAGATAGCAGAACCCAAGGCGTTAGGGCAATTAAAACTTTCCAGCAAAAAATCAACTCAGATGGCTTTAAAACACTGGCTGAATTTAATCACGAAGTTAGGGGCGTCATTATAAATGGGGAGCTTTCTAACATAAAAGAAGTTAACGACATTGCTGAAAAAGTAAGAAAGCATGTCGATGCAACTTGGGAAAGGTTCCGTGATGCTATGGGCCTTCCAAAAGACTACCTATCACCAAGAACTGCGCGCGCCTATCTTATGAAAGTCTACGACAAAGAGGCCATATCTCAAAATGAAGAAGAATGGATTAAAGTTACCGCTGACTACCTGCTTAAAGCAGATGAGGCAATATCTACTCTTAACGCGCCAGTTGACACTGTAAAAGAAGAACTTAAACGACTTAAAGAGTTAAAGCTAAACAGTCGAGGAGATCAAGAGTCTTTAAAAAATCAAATAAAAATCCAGCAAGATAATTTAAAGATGCAGAAAAATATCCTAGAAAGAAAGCTAAGAGACAATGAAGAGCATGCAATTTACCTTGATAAAAGAAACGTTTTAACGACTGAAGATGTTAGAGATATAGATAACTTAAACTTACCCCAAGTAAAGCTTAATAAAGACCTTAATAAAGTCGATAAGCAAGTTAAACTTCTTCAAAAGAAAGTGTCAGAATATAAAGCAAAGCATGCTAAAACAGCTGGAGTTAACAAAACTGGTCCCGTAGCTACAGAAAAAGCAAGCGCCGTTAAAGCTGATTTACATATCGCTCAAAAAGAGCTGGAAAAAGCTAAAGAAGCACAAGATAAACTTCGCGGTGCTATAGAAGCCGAAAAAGTTAAGATTTCAATTGCCGCAAACGAGGGCAGCATCCCTAGACGCCTATATACTAAAAACAGCGACGGCATAATAAACTTGCTCAATGTTGCCGAAGACAAGCCAGTATTACGAAAGGTTTTTAATGACGACAATGAAAGATTGGCAGCAGCTAAAGCCTATGGAAACACAATCACTGGCCATACCGCAGAGCAAATAAGCCGCTCCCTACTTGCTAAACTAGTGCCAAGTATTGGTGAAAATCCAATTAAAGCAAGAACATTAATGATACCCGACTCGGTACATCATAAGGCTGGGTTCCTTTCATCAAATCTAGGTGGGGATATCGCTACCTATGATTTAGCACTGGGAAGAGTGTCATCAATGAACGAGGTTTTTGAAGGAATACATGACCAGAAACCAGCAGAATACTTTAGCTCATTGCTTATTGAAGAAAGAGAAATTAAAAGGCAAGCAGCTAGCAGGAAGTTTGAAGGCCAAGGACTCAAAAGCGAATATAAAAAGATTGATGATGAGCTAACAAGCGCTAAAAGCTTTATTAATAATTCATATAATATAGTTATGGGTAGAACTGGTGCCTCATTAACCGAGCAGAAAATGACTGCCATAGCTAGAAACTTTACAATATCTACCTTATTAGGGGCTGTCCCTCTAACCCAGGTCGCTGACCTTGGCGCACTGATACTAAAAAATGGGCCGTGGCGATTCATTAGAGACGCATTAGTCCCAACCCTTAAAGCCATGTCCTCAGGATTCCAAGGAGAATATGCAAGAGGTATGAAATTAGATGCCGCGCACGCTCACCTTGGCATGGAGCACTTACTTTCTGGCCATATGGATAAACATTTCAATCCTGACATAATTGGGGATACCTCTATTACAGGAAAGATAAACAGAGGCCTAAAGAAGACTGCCGAAGTTTCGGGGAATGTCTTTGGTACAACCTATATTGATAACCAGCTTCAAACACTATCGGCACATATGACTCAAGCTAAAATTATGGAGTTTATGTACAGCTTTCAAAAAGGAGCGCTGAGAAAAGTCGACAAAGAAACCATGCTTAGAAATGGAATCGACCCTAAAGAGTGGTCTAAACGATTTATTGATAATTTTGAGGCTAAGGGAGAAAAGAGCGCACTAGGCTCTTATAACTCTAAATGGTATGACTGGTCAGATATTAATGCTTCTAATCAGATGGGCGATGTTATTGGGCGAATGCTTCGAGAAACAATCCTAAAACGCGGGATACTTGATAACCCGTTTTTTAACAATAGCCCAGTTAAGAACCTTGCCCTGCTTTTCAAAGGATGGGTATTCACAGCAACATCAAGATATACACTGCCTTTATTGCAACATGGTGAAGTAAAAGATTTAATGAGTATATCCGCAGGTCTCGCTTTTGGGTCTTTAGTCGACCCATTAAGAAAGATGGCAAGAGGTGAATCCCCTGATTACGGAGGAGACGGGCAGTTCATGGCTGCGCTTGGTCACAGTGGAGCGCTGGGGTATATACACCCGGTTGTAGAAACCGCTAATGCGCTATTAAACGAAAAGTTTTATACCAGTGGAGATAAATACAAAATGCAACTAGCAGCAGGGTTAATTGCTGGGCCCGCAGGCTCCCAAGGCGTTGCTTTTGGTAAGGCAATAATTTCCTTGGTAAAAAATGACATTAACGAAGCGGATTTGAAAAGAACTGTTAAACTAATACCGTTATCTCAAGCCTGGTATCTGCGATATTTATCAGCTAAGTTTATTGAAGGACTAGGCCTTCCAGAGAAAAGCCAAAACTAAGGCAAAACATAGGGTAATTTAAATGAGCATAGTTATAAATGACATACTACCATTAGACCAGTTTACAGCCTCAGCAAGCCAAACTGTTTTTAGTGTAACCTGGACTGTAGATGAGACGACAGATGTTGTTGTTTATGCTAGAGCCTCAGGCACAGAATCCGATGATGCAACCGACATAGTAACAAGTGGGTACACAGTTACTTTGGTCGGCGGTACCGAGGCTGTTAGAGTCACTTTTGATTCAGGTAGAACCGTGGGAGATATCATAACAATCACTCGCGCTACACCAGCCACCAGAGATAATCTTTATATAAACACTAACTTTACCCCTTCAATGCTCAACGGTGACTTTAAGCGATTAGTCCTAATTGAACAGCAAAACCAAGTGCTTAAAGATGCGTTAGGGCCAAGGTACAATATATCATCTACCTTAAATGGTACTGTCGATACCATACTACCTATATTGGGTGCAGACCAAACCTGGGTTAAAAATACTGCCGATACTGCTATTGTGGCTTCAGATTTTCCTTCAGTAGGCGCAGCTCCTTTGGATGCAACATACCTACTTCAAATTGCTGATAGCGACCTCCCTAATGCTCAAGATATTGGCTCACTAACTAGTGGGATTTTAGTTGGAACCACTACTACAGGTGTTGTTCTTTCAAGAGAATTAACTGGAACTTCAGAACAGATAGATGTTACGTATGGCGACGGAATTAGCGGCGACCCAACGATTTCATTGACTGACAACTTAACAATGCCTGGCATCTCTCACTTCTACCCACCGCAAGGAACTACCGCTGAAAGGCCGGCGTCACCACTCGATGGGATGGTTAGATATAACACAACTTTAGGCGCGCTTGAAGTTTATGAGTCCAGTGCTTGGGACCCTTTAAGTGGCGGCGTAGTTGATACTGTGACAGGGACAACAAACCAAGTTGACGTTGATAGTACAGATGGGGCAAACCCTATTGTGTCTTTATCTTCAACAGCTGATATACCTGGGACCTTCACGATTCAAAGTACAACAGCAATTGACTCAATCATTGACGATGACACTATGGCCACAGCAAGCGCCACTAACGTTCCTACCGCTGAGTCTGTGGTAGCTTATGTTTCAACCGCAGCCGTAGCGGCAGGTGGAAGCACGACGCAGGTTCAATATAACAATGCTGGGACACTAGGTGGTGACTCTGGATTTACTACAGATGGCGCGGGAAGTTTAACTGTTACAGGTGATTTATCTGTTGATAATATTAATCTTGATGCTAATACAATTTCTATCACTGACACCAACGGCGACTTAAACCTAGCAGCTAATGGAACAGGCGACATTAAAACAAATGATTTCGATTTAATCTGCGGCGACCCAGGAACCGAAGCCAGTGGTATAAATATTAATGGAGTTACTTATGATTCGGTTTTTAAAGTAAGTAATATCGACGGAGGGAATGAAGCGCAATTTATTATGCATCGACACTCTACTACTTTACAGCCTTTATTAATTGGCTCAAGAAGTAATAGTGATGATACTAGCCATTCGCCCGTCACCTCAGGTCAGTCCTTGTTTTCAATATACGCCGCAGGCTGGACGGCATCACATTATGATTTATTTGGCGCCATTGATATATCCGTCGACACCACCGGCACAGTCAGTGCAACAAGCTCTCCAGGAAGAATGAGATTTCAAGTAACGCCTGAAAGTTCGAACACCCCTGTAACTTGGCTTACTGCTACTAACGATGGAAGCGCTGCTTTTGCCGGGGATGTTACGATTGGTTCAGGTTCTAGCACACTTTTATTAAATTCTAGCACCGCAATTGACGGCGTAATTGATGATGACACAATGGCTACAGCAAGCGCGACTAATGTCCCAACGGCTGAATCAGTTGTCTCATATGTAACGACTAGAACACCCACTTTAACTAATGGTCAGCTATGGATTGGTGATACAGGCAATGAAGCAACCGCGTCAACTTTAACCGCGGGAACAGGTGTTACTATTGTTAATACTGCCGGCACTATCACCCTCAGTAGTGTAGGTGGCGGGTACAGCTGGACTGAGGTTACAGGCACAACCCAAGCAATGTCCTCGAATAATGGATATATATTAAACAATGTTGCTCTTATCACTGCAACCCTGCCAGCTACAGCCTCGGTTGGAGACACGTTCATTCTACAAGGAAAAGGGGCTGGACTTTATAAAATAGCTCAAAACGCAAGCCAAACAATTCACTTTGGTTCTAGCGACACAACAACAGGAACAGGTGGGTCTCTAACAGCTACGAATCAGTATGACTCTATAGAGTTAATTTGTATCACCGAAAACTCTGACTTTGCTGTATTGACGGGTAGCCAGGGGTCGTACACAGTTGCTTAATAAAAATATCACAAGGATTAATTGTCATGGCCACAAATAATAGCATAAATCTTTCGCTTTCTGGGCAGACCGGTACGGGAAGTTTAGTCGGAAGTAATACTCCGACCCTAGTAGCCCCTTCGATTGGCGCTGCAACAGGAGCGAGCATTAACTTAGGCTCATCAACCACTATAGATGGCTTTATAGATGACGATACAATGGCAACTGCAAGCGCGACGACTGGCGCAACTAGTGAATCTATAAAGTCGTATGTGGATGCTAACACTGCTACGGCTTTGCAAAACTGGACCCCAGTCCCTAAAGGCTCATCAACCGCAGGAAGCCCTTCCGGCACATTTTCCGGGCAGTATTTAGAGACAGCAGGGCAAGTGTTTATCACGGGGAAAATAGTTTTTTCTGACCTAGATACTATGGCAGGAAATTTTCAAATAGGTGGCCTTCCTGTTACAGCTAGCACCTCGTCAACTCACAGGGCTGGCATAGTAGTATCATTTAGAAATAACTTTACTAATGATTACGTAATGTGTGGTTACACAAACGCGTCCGACACTATTGGTATACTAAGAGCCGATATAGATAATACCACTATAGGTATTGCTGACTTAAGCGCAACCTCCAATTTATATTTTTCAATGTGGTACATCAAAGCATAAGGAATAAACATGACAACTGAATTAAAATATGAGCTTTCCGAGTTCAATTTAAGTAAAAAAAATATGACCGTGCAAGTGCGGATAGATTGTGTTGTATATGAGGGGGGTGTCGAGGCTATGCGAAAGCAAAAATCTACACGTAGCTTTATGCCTGGGCGATATGATGAGATTTCTAACTTTGTAGGTGATATTGATATAGCTAAAGAAGTTGCTTATTTGCAATCTGTGTGGACAGACGAGGTTGTTGAAAAGTACACAGTCTTAAACACTGTAAATGACGAATGAATTAAGCAATAATTAGCATAATAAAAACTGGATGCGCCATTACTAAAAAAGGATGTATTTATGAATAAATTAAATTTAATTCGATGGATTACTATCATAGTTCTTTTTGTTGTCGGTTTCGGTGCGTTTCTCTATACTAAAAAACCAGATATCTTAAAATGAAAGAGCTTTTTCTGTTTGAAGCAAAAAGAGCATTACGTGTATTAGCACGAAATGGTTTTAGGCAGTAAACTAGTTGTACATTAAACGAAATAGAGTAAAAGGAAATTATTATGGCTATACAAGCAATAGCGCCACTTTTTTATATACCATTTGAAAAGCTTGAGCAGACGTTTACTTATTCAGGCGGATTTATTTCATCTATTACTTCCGAATATGAAGACGTTACTTACGTGCAAACATTTACTAATGATGGAACATACATCACAAACATTACCAAGTGGGTGGCGCAATGAGCTCAAATACAAATGACTCAACATCTATATCTGCCTCAGAGTTTTTAAAATGGCTCAAAGTCTTTAATATATCCTCTGGAGGCGGATCCGGAAGCGGAACGGTAAGCACAGGAACTGAAAACGAAGTTGCTATTTATGCAGCTAATGGGACAACAGTTAGCGGGTTAACTACTGCTAACGATGGCGTTCTAGTCACTTCGGGCGCTGGCGTCCCTAGTATAAGCTCAACGCTACCTGCAGGTATTTCAGCAACAAACATGAGCTTAACTACGCCTAACCTTGGAACGCCATCCGCAGGAACAATGACAAACGTTACCGGCCTACCCTTAACGACCGGCGTAACAGGCGTTCTTCCAGTCGCAAATGGCGGCACTAACCTATCGGCAACCACAGCCAATCAAATACTTTATAGTTCGGCTACTGATACATTGGCAGGATTAACCACTGCAAACGATGGTCTACTTGTAACCAGCGCCACAGGCGTTCCTAGCATCGGAAATGCTATTGGTGCGGACATTACGGTAAATTCAATATATTTCGGTGTTGGAAACTCAGGCACTGCAACTAATATTTGCGTCGGTACTTACTCAGGGGGTTCTGCTACTGGTACCAGGAACTTATTAATCGGAGATTCGTCAGGTATCGCCCTAACAACAGCAAATAATAACGTTGCAATTGGATCGAGTGCTTTACTTTCTGCAAATACTGGGTCAAACAATATGTCCATAGGGACTTACTCTCTAATAAATTTAACTACTGGCGTTGCCAATGTAGGGGTTGGTCATTCGTGTTTCCCTTCTTTAAATTCTGGGGGTGATAATATCGGATTTGGTCGAGAAGCGGGTACGGGAATTGGCGCAGACCAAGTGGCCTTAACAAGTGGGTCAAAAAATGTATTTATAGGATATCGAGCATCTTCGGATTCCGCTACATCGTCAGGAACAATTGCAATCGGTGCAACGTCATCCGCGGAATCATCGACGGGCGCAACATCGGGCGACGACGGTTCAGGCATTGCTATTGGGTCGTCCACTTTTCCTGTAGGATTTAGGGGTGATGGGTCTATTTACCCAAGCGCAGGAACCAGTGCAGGGTATTTACGTGTTAAAATTAATGGCACAAATTACAAAATATTACTAATGGCTGACGCTTAAGGAATTTAATTATGGTTGATATAGTTTTTGACGGGTCTGTCTCTCTCGCGACGGTTATTGCAACAAAAGTTGATGGGACAGAGGCATCAAACGCAGTAACGGCAAGCGGCGGTGCTGGTGTTATCACAACTTCAGCGCTAACCACTGCGGCTGGCGGCACTTACGCAATCACGTGGACCAACACACTGATTACTGCTACTTCAACAGCGGCTGTCACACTTCAAGGCGGAACAAATACAATAAAAAATATATCGTTTGAATTTATACCAGGAAGTGGATCAGCAACGCTAACTATACATAATAATCATGCTTCAAGTTCATTAGATGGCACGGTTCTTATTGGGTACACAATTTTCTAAAGGGGAATAAAATGTCATTTGTAAATGAAGAATTACCAGCAAGCATTAGTAAAATGTGCTGCCAAACAGGCAAGATTACGGTTGTTTATACTAATTTAGTTAAAGAAGATGGCGTTTCCATCCTTGCTCAGTCAAAAGAAGTAGAAATGGTTTTAGAAGGTATGGATGAATGCCTAGCTAAAATCGCAAAAGCAATTTCAAGAGCATAAACTAATAGGAATCATTATGAATTTAGAAAAATTAAAAGAGAAAATCGAAGAATTAGAAAAACGAAGAGAAGAAACAGCTCAATTACATCTTAAATTGTTAGGTGCTATTGAGGTTTTAGGTGCTTTAGCTAAAGAAGAACTTGAAGCTAAAGAAGATTAATTTGTATCCGGGGGCTAATATGAACATTAAAAATTTATTAAGTAAATCGATTATTACTATTGCGGTCGCCGGAGCAATTGGGTTTGGAGCTTTCTTTTTCACAGGAAAGCCAGACTCCCCTGTAGAGCAGACAGCCGAGGCAGTCCTTAGGGCTCACGGTATCGAAATAGACTTTTCTCCTGAGGGCGGCAAATAATGGCATGGGCCAAAACAGCGAAAGTATCAAAATTATATCCTGAAACGCTAACGCAAATCGCTATCGTTAAGTGGTTTAATCTTCAGTATCCACAACTGAAAGGACACTTAATTAAGATAGGGAATGGTGGTAAAAAGTCTGTGCAAGGGCACGTCCTTTCTAGGCGTATGGGCGAGATAGTGGGAGCATCAGACCTCTTTTTAGCCTACCCATCAAGTGGGTTTTGTGGGCTCTGGTTAGAGGTGAAGCCGGAAAAATTTAAAGCTAATAAAAGCAACTCAGCCCATATAAATCAGCAGCTTGATTTTATCGAAAGTATGCGCGAAGTCGGTTACGACGGTGAGATGGTGGTTGGGTCTAAAGAAGGTATTGAGGTTATTAAGTCGTATATGGCTAATTAGTATATAATGAAAAATCGGAATCATTGAGTAATATCTAATGTATGTTCAAATCCCCACTAGGGAAATAAAACTTTACCCTTATCAAGAAGAGATATTTAAAGCAGTCAATGGTGGTATGAATGCACTCATTGTGATTCATAGAAGAGCAGGCAAGGATGTTACATGTGTTCAACTTTGGCTAATGAGAGCACTGCAAAGAGTTGGGACTCATATATACCTTTTTCCTTTGGTTCGGCAGGCGAGGGAAGTTATATGGCAGGGCCTTATGTTTTCAGGGAAGTCATTCCTAAGCGTGATACCCAAGGAGCTTATAGCTAAAAAAAACGAAGCGCGAATGGAAATCACTCTCATTAACGGTTCTAGGATGGTCTTAGGTGGCAGCAATCTATTTGATGCTTGGATGGGGAGTAATCCTTGTACGATTATATATTCAGAGTTTGCGCTACATAATCCACAGGCTCGCCAATATTTAAATCCTATTTTAGTTCAAAACAAAGGCATTGAGATTATTCAATCAACCCCAAGGGGCCTTAATCACTTGTACGAATTGCTGCAAGTGGCCCAAGATAATCCTAAATACTTAACCAGGGTTTTATCGATTGACGATACCAGAGACAATAATGACGACCCAATTATTACAGCGGACATGATTGACGGCGCTAGAAAAATGGGTATGTCAGACGAGAAGATAAGACAAGAGTTTTACTGTGATTTCGAGGTGGGTAATGTGGGGTCGTATTTCACACTTCAAATGACAGATATGAAAAATGAAGGGCGAATGACTCGACTTCCAGTTAATCCAAACCTGCCTTTAAATACTGCCTGGGATTTAGGCGGAACAGATTCTACAGCATGTTGGGTTTTTCAGGTTGATGGGCAAAATATTAATTTACTTCAATTGATTGTCGGTAATGACCAAGGGCTTAAGTACTACCTTGACCAGGCCGAGAAAATAAGAGTTGGATATAACTGCCCATGGGGTCAGCACTTCATGCCACATGACGTTAAACAAAAACATCAAGGCTGGGAGCAGGCTGAATCCAGGTTAATGACAGCAAGAAGAGCAGGATGGTTCTTTACCGTCACTCCTAAGGTTGATATCGAGGATGGTATCGAGGCTATGAGATTTATTTTGCCTCGAGTCAGGATTAATATGCCGGATTGCGACCTTGGCGCGAGAGCGTTAAGGGAGTATCAGCGAGAATATGACGATGCCAATGCCTGCTTTAGGCAGAAGCCGCTTCATAACTGGGCCAGCCATATTGTTGATGCGTTTAGGTATTTAGCCTTAAATCATAAAAGACTTTACCAGGCACCCATGCCCATGACCAGCTACTCATACTCAGACTAATTACTTTCCTGAAAACTGTAGGCAGTCATTAGTCTCTATGCTTTTAAAGCAGCCTCTACACATAAGCTCAGTTACGCGCTTAGAAGACCCTGAAGTCGACCATGCGATAGGCATCCAGTCATGGTTATCACCCTTAGATACACACTCGGACAGAGTCGATTTACACCATACCTCTTCCTTATCTTTAATATGCTGCGCGTATTCTTCACTGTTCATTATTGCCACCTAAAACAAAAAACACTACAACACTCCTTCCGGAAAATCAACCAAGGAGAAGAGCTTGAAGTTATATAAGTTGTTTTTGGGTAAGTAGGTTTCATTTATATGGGGGGAAGGATTAGGGCAAAGGATTAGGGCGAAGATGCGCGAGGGACGGAAATGTAAGGGGGAGGGGGATGGGGGATGAGAGGGTGCCCAATTAACCTTTTTTTAACCTATCAAAAACTGGCAAAAAAGCCTGAAAATGGGCGAAAAACGGGGAATTTTAGGGGTTTTGGTGGTCGCTGGTGGGTCACTTAACGAACGCGTTGGGTACCGGATAATCATTTAAAACCAAAAACCCCGGGCTCGATTTTCACAGGGTGCCTCATTTCTGGATTTACTTTCTCGATTTTACAGTTGTTTGTTTGATTAGGACGTATCAACACACCCCCACCACCAAACCAAGCCTCCCCTTCTCTCCGTATCAACACTCTTATATATATAGTATACCTCCGAATCAATCCAGCTCAAATATAATTACATTCATGTGTTGACACACACATAATAGATTGCTATACTTCAGTCTAAATTGAGCAACACAACATTAGCAACATTGGCACAACATTTGAGGATTGAGAGATGAAAGCATTAACGAAACAAATAGTAATTTCAGCTGTGATATTATTGACTAGCATTGGCTACTCCAGCTTAAGCACAGCAAGAGCCCCCTTTGGCATTGAACCCTGTGTTAGAACTTGTACCACAGGACCAGGTGGTAATATGGTATGTACTAGTAATTGTTAAATCACCAGGACGTATCACTAGATGAACGAAAAGAATAAACAATGAAAGATGATCTACATCAATCAGAAGTAACAAGGTTGCTTTGTGATGAGTACAAAAAAATACTCGAGAGGGAAAATAGTGAAAGACAAAAGGATATATAGAGGAGATACAGAAGATGAGACAGACAAAGTATATGCGGCTTATTCTTTGGTTGTTGATATTGCGATAATGACGGGTAAAATATCGGTCGCGGAAGGGGAAGAACTTTCGAGTCTTAAAAAAAGATTGGGAAGTCTAGTTTGTCGACTTGATAATATGATCGAATAATAAGGATTCTTTAAATGAGCTTATGGATTGGGTATTTAGTTGAGAATAAATCGGTAAAAGAGCTTATTCGTATGCTTGAAGAAGAGTGCTTAGACGCTAGCTTGGCGATGAATATTCTCGATGTTAGCGCTAAAGAGGCTACTAAGATATCAGAAAAGGAGCTTGAAGATGTTATAGCGTCGGCATTAGAGATAAAGCTTCAGCGTAGAGAGATATCGGAGCAATCGTTAGATGATATTTGCGAAAGCTATCAAACGAATGCTCATAAGCTTGTCTACGACGGAATAATAATACATTGGAACAATAAGTTTTATGATGTTGAGTAAGTTTTATAATGGTATTCAAGGGGTTGTGATGGATGATTGTTTGAGAGTCGAAATTTCGTGGCTAAAAGATCAAATGAAGAGCCTGCAAAGTAATGTTGACGCACTAATCGTTAAGCTTAAGTGTGAAGAAGCGGAAAATGAGCAACACAAGCGATGGCTTAAATCGCAATTAGACGTTAATAATAAATAATATTTTAATTCTAAGTTTTACTTAAAAAAAGGACAGTCATGTTAAATAAAGTACAGTTAATCGGCGGGTTAGGCAAAGACCCTGAAATGAGTTACACGAACGATAGTCAGAGTATTTGTACTCTAAGTATAGCTACTAGTGAGCACTGGAGAGACAAGATTACCGGCGAAAAGAAAGAGAAAACCGAGTGGCATCGAGTAATCTTCTTCGGTGTAGTCGCTGGGATCTGTGAAAAATGGCTTAAAAAAGGCTCTAAAGTGTACATTGAAGGGTCAATTCAGACTAGAAAATGGACTGATAAGAACGGCCAGGACAGATATTCTACTGAAATTAAGGGTCGTGAAATGAAGATGCTTGGCTCTAAAAGTGACAACAATACTCAAAGAGATGGTAATAATCAGGGGTGCAATAGCAACAAAGGGGGGCAAAATAACCCTACTTTAGGAGCTACTGATAACTCTTTAATGGATGATGATTTCCCTTTCTAGTTACCCCCGATTCCTGTGAGTAGACTTGTGTACTACTCACGGAAATCAAGTAAATTCAAACGCTTGGTTTTTTGTTACTTATAGTCCTCAGTGCGTCATTTGTTTCCTCTTCCCCTTCATCAATAGGTCTGAATAAGAAGAAACCGACACCGACCAACTTACCAAGACCCTCTTTTTTCACTGCTTCCACCACTTCCGCTACTTCTTCGGATTTTTCTTCTTGCTCTTCTTGCTCTTCTGCTCTTGTTCTACAAGCCCACCGGGATGCTGACATGCATAAGCGCATAATAGCGGCTAGAATACTGCCAACAACGCCAACAATCAAAGCAGCAATAGTGTCACCTAAATCTTCATTGATAAAATCAAACATATCAGCTCCCCGGTGGTGAAAACTAAATCTTAACTTACTTTTTCTTTTCCTGCTTAATTTTCGCTGGCTTCTCTATTTCTTCATAACAACGCTCGAACATTTCAGCGCTCATGACTGAAAAAACACCGCCCAATCCGCGAATAAGATACTCCCCGACGTTAACGACTTTCTGCGATATTCTAGCTCCGAACATAATGTGACTAACAAAGTGAGAGCACTCCTCACCGCTATCTCTAAGCCACTTAACGCAGTCTTTCACATTTGCATGATTTAATTTTACAGCCTCTAAATGAAACGGTTTTTTCTTGTATTTTTTAAGCATTTTCTGGCCTCATTATTTATAACTAGGTTTTTGAGCATCAATAACAGAGTTGTAACTCTCGCCCTCAAGCTTTGATTTAGCTTTTAAATTACCACCTTCAAACTCAAAATATGCAATATCTCCGGCGGAACCATTTCTATTAAGCATAATATTTACCTCCATTTGTGGCGGTTCGCCTTCTACGCGTTCTTTATCAACAAAAGTACCAAGCATTAAATGGCAGTCGTACTGTAATTGCGCAGTATCTCGACCATCCGTCATGATAGGCCTTGGGTCTGGTCTTTGCGTAGCTGCCTTTGTAACTTGGCTTACAATAATGATAATACAGTTAAGCTCTTTTGCTAGATATCTTAACGATTTAACCATCTCTCCCCATTCTTCATGGACTTGACTTGATGAGCCTGGGCGCTTTATTAATGTGAGATAATCAATCATTATCGTTTTTATGGGCTTCTTTCTAGCGTACATTCTGGACTTCAATAGAATGTGTTCGATAGTCATATTCTGCGAATCATCAATTATTATTTTTTTAGATGATAATGGAACGGTTGATAAAGATAATTCCTTTTGAGCTGATTTATCGCGCCTCATTACCCTGCCACGATGGACTAAAGCATGTTGGGCAATTATATTTGAAACAGACTCGTCAATAGAGATTTCCATAGTAAATAATAAACTATAAGTGTCTGAGTCAGCTCGATTTGAAAACATGGTTGTTGCTAGTGATGTTTTACCCTGTTTTGTCCCGCCCATCACAACAATAAGCGACCCATCTTTTACGCCATTACCGTCACGGTTTAGTATTGCGTCCAAACCATCTATCCCAGTTTGCTGACCTTGCTCGAAAGGTTTTTCGTAAGTTTCCATGAATTCAGCGAGTAAAACGTTAAATTCCTTATCATTTTTAACGGCGTCCTCAATAAATGATGGAGAAGGCACCGATAAGAGGCCGTTAAGGGTATCTTGAGCCGCTTTATTAGTGTTGCATAAACCAATGCATTCCTTGTAATAATTCTTTAATGCCGATAGCTTAGCTTCGCTTTTAAGGCGATGTACAAAATCAGGCAGGCTTGAGAATGAGCTAATAGAATATGAGCATCTTCCTAATCTTACCGAGAAAGTGCTAAAATCGTTATCAGCTACTAGATCGCAAAAATCAATAGAAAGCCCTTTTGTGTACCGTCGCTGTAGAAATTCAAAAACTTCGTCCAATTCATTAGCAGGTGAAAAGTCGTTTTTTGAAAGCTCCAAAATTGCTGCTGCTAATACATCACTATTGGCAGGAGCATTCATCATAGAACCTAAAACTAAATATTCTGTTTCTATCATTATTACCTCGTTATTGTTGTTTTGATTGTTTTAGCATTTCCTTTGCTAACTTTACTTTATCTTCCTGAATTTCTTTAGCCTTTAGCCCTTGGAAATCTTCCAGCCATCTTTTATCGTTAATATATTTAGCAAGCATTGGAACGTAAGTGGGATCTTCTTTTGACCACCTAATCTCTATGTCTAAAATTATTAAATCAATTACGCTAGAAAGTTTAAGCTTCATCCATCGCTTTTTAGCTAAAGCCTTATTGTCTTTTGATTTTAGTCTTGGCCATTTTTCCCAAACTAAATTGAAAGCTCTTTCTTCTTCTTCGGACTTTTTACTTTGTTTGGGTTTTGGTTTCAATGGTTTAATTTCAAAACTTTCATCGTCCCCAAGGGGGACTATAGGGGGTTTTTCTGTAGTTGTATTCTGTAGTAGTAACTGAATAAGGTCATTTTGACCTTTTCCATGAATAAGGTCATTTTGACCCGATTGGAATTTTTCATTTATTTCAATAAGGTCATTTTGACCTGATTGGATATTACTGAAAATTTGCTCCAGCAGGTCATTTATTTTGCATGGGTAAACGGTAATAAATAGACATTTGCTTTTTTTGTAC
>Ga0222664_1000370_pt1 | contig 28938 bp, 13 predicted proteins | sample AntAcemetagen604_FD_181147 | JGI IMG/M metagenome (GOLD analysis project Ga0222664, IMG submission 181147) | Saline water microbial communities from Ace Lake, Antarctica - #604 | ecosystem: Environmental > Aquatic > Non-marine Saline and Alkaline > Saline | place: Antarctica: Ace Lake... | reverse complement strand
TTAAATATTGATATTTGCAAAAACCCAAAAAGATTGGCAGAACCGGTAAAGAATAAAAAGGTAATCAGAAGATTAAGAAGCAAGTTTAGGCTTGTTGTCATTAATGATGATACGTTTGAGGAGCTTCTGTCTTTAGTTTTATCACCTTTAAATATATTTACAGTAATTGGTGTTTCGGCTATTTTATTCGCCGTTTTAATTGTTTCATTAATAGCGTTTACCCCTGTAAGAGAGTTTATACCAGGTTATTCTGATTTAAAAACGAAACAGCTTGCAACTTTTGCAGCCTTCAAAGCCGACTCTTTAGAGGTAAAACTTTCTCAGAATGAAAAGTACATTGAAAATTTGCGAAAGATTTTAAACAACGAACCTACCAATAATTTTATTTCTGATGTTCAAAAAGACGACACTAAATATGATACTATAAAATTAAGAAAGTCTTATGAAGATTCACTTTTAAGAGAAAAAGTAGAAAATGAAGACCGGTTTAATGTTATGCCAGGTTTGGCTAGGGCTGAAAATGTTAACATTGGCAGTGTATTTTTCTTTCCACCAGTTAGTGGCATGTTAACATCATCTTTTAATCCATCCATAAACCACTTTGGGGTTGATATTGCGGGTAATGAAAACGAAGTTGTTAAAGCCGCTTTAGATGGCACAGTAATAATTTCTACATGGTCTTCTGAAGATGGTTACGTTACGCAAATACAGCACAAGAACGACTTAATTTCAGTTTATAAACACAACTCTACATTGCTTAAAAAATCGGGTGAGGCTGTTAAATCAGGAGAGGCAATCGCCATTATTGGTAATTCGGGAGAGAACTCTACAGGTGCACATTTACACTTTGAAATTTGGCACAAAGGTGTTGCACTTGACCCTCAAAATTTTATACAGTTTTAATGGCCAAAATTGTGGTTTATACTGATGGCTCCTCAAGAGGTAATCCTGGCCCAGGAGGTTATGGAGTTGTTTTAAAATCTGGAACCTTCCGAAAAGAAATAGCACAAGGATTTACAAAAACAACAAATAATAGAATGGAGCTAATGGCTGTTATAGTAGCTTTAGAGTCTTTTATTGGCAGCGGTCATGAGGTAATTGTGTTTTCCGATTCTAAATACGTTGTTGATGCAGTTGAAAAAAAGTGGGTGTTTGGGTGGCAAAAAAAAGGTTTTAAAGACAAAAAAAACCCTGATTTATGGAAACGTTTTTTAAAAATTTATCCCAAGCATCAAGTAACGCTTCAATGGGTAAAAGGACATGCTAATATACCCGAAAATGAGGTTTGTGATAAGTTGGCTGTAAAGGCGGCAACAGAAGGTCCTTTTTTAGAAGATAAGGGTTTTGTTGACCAAAGCGCACCTGGTGGTTTATTTTAATTTACCATTAACCTTAAGGTCTGAGTAAATAGGTTGTTGTTAATCTTTACACTGTAGGAGCCTGAAGCAAATTGGTCAACAGGAATTTCGAAAAGCTTTTGATTTCCATTTGTATTTAAAACTTGCTGCCAAATAAGCTCTCCTTTACTTCCCATTACTGTTAAGGTTAATTCACCCTTTGGGGCTTTTAAGAAGTTAACATAGCTAAACTCGTTAGATGGGTTTGGAAACAATACTGCATCTTGGTCTCCATTTTTGCTTGCTAAATATAGGTTTGGGTCAGATGATATATTACTAGAAATATTAGAGAATTTTATATCGGAAACGCCACAATTGGTAATTTCAGCAGCAATTAAAAATTCGGAGATACTGCCTAATGAATCTAAATCGTAAAAATTAGTTGGGGGAGTAATCGATGCAATTTCGTTAAAGTTTCCACTAGGCACTTTTGCATATAATTTATAAGTAGAAATGTTAGCTAAATTACTTTCAGCATCTTGCCAAGCAGCTCTAATTTTTCCTCCAGCAATTTGTATTGTAGAGAGATAAATACTATAGTTAACACTTTCTAACCCACTTAAATTATTACAATTATTTTCAGATTGGATGGCATAAGTAAATGGAACCGGTGAGGCGGTGTAATTAGTATCTACAAAAATTTCTTTTGAGTTAGAATTGGTGTTATAAATAGGTTGAAAAACGCTACTTTCTATAGCCTTTCTATGAAGTGTTTGGTTTGTACCATCTCCCTCCCACATTACAACAGCCTGGTTTGTACTTGTGTCGATTGAAACGTTGCAAATTTCAGGAGCTAATGGGTTTTCATTTTCTAGTTTAAATGGCAATACAAAACTGCAATTTGAATTGGTTATTGTGGTAATTACCAATCCCTCACTTAGTTTATTTACAAAGCTATTTGTACCACCAACATTCCATGAATAGCTGTAATTAGGGCTAAGAGGTTTTAATGATATTTTTCCATCATTATTGTTACATGTTGGCAAAACCAAAGAGTCTAAGTTTACATAAACCCGTTCAGTGTTAGGAATAAAAAAGTCTTTTGTTATCGTGCAATTGTTGTCATCTTCTACTGTAACACTATAAACACCTGTTTGCTTATTTACAATACTACTTGATGTTTCAGAGGAACTCCAATTGTAATTTAAATTACCAATACCACCCTGACTAATTAAACTAATTGAGCCACTACTTAAATTACATGAGGATGGTATAACTTGAGGGGTTGTGGTTATTAAGCTAGGGTTATTTACCACAAACTCTTCAACTCCTTTACAACCTGTATTTTCCTCTTCGGCTATAAAATAATAACTACCTGCAAATAAATTATTTCTGTTTATGGTTTTAGAGCCATCTAACCAATTATAGCTTAAGTTACTTGGATTGTTTAACGTTAAATTAATTGCTCCGTTGTTGTTGTTAAAACAGGTTGGGTCTGTAATATTTGAGTTTGCAATTACTGTGGTATTCGCATTACTTAATCCATATGTTTTTACAGTTTCACACGATTGAATATCTGTAATTGTAAGCTCATACACGCCTGCTTTTAAATTTAAAGCCACAGGGTTATTATGACCTGAGGACCAAGCATAACTAAATGGGCCATTAGACCCATTTGCAGATACTTCTATTCTTCCATTTTCACTTTCGCAAGATGGTAGAATTACATTTTCAATTATTTGAGGTGTTTGGTTTACATCAACTCTAAATGATTTTGAAGAACCGCAAATACCATTGGTTACGGAGATTGAATATGTTGTATTAATAATTGGTGAAAAACTATTTTTATTTCCAATTTTCCCATCACTCCATATATAATTCAAATTATCAGCTAAATAGAAATCAGCACTTTCACCAGAGCAAATTTTTCTATTTAAGTTTTGTGTTATTACTGGCGCCCTAATAACAGTGGTTACTAATGTGTCCTTCGCAATACAACCATTGCCATCTGTTCTTTGGTAATAAACTTGAGTAGCTCCTAAACCTAAATTTTTTGGAATTAAGTTAGAGCCAGTTACCGCACTTCCACTAAAACTTCCTCCTGCAGTGCTTACAGAAAGTTGAATTGTATCATCATTACTACAAATTGCTGGTATGGTATCGATTTTTGGTTTAATAACATTAAACATACTTAAGTTAAATGTATCAATGGCAGTGCACCCTTGGCTAGTTGTATAAGAATATGTAATTGGCGTTGGATTGGCAGCTAAAGTCGGATAAAAGAATCCAAATTGATCAACTGTATTTCCTGCGTAAATACCACCCAATGGAGTACCACCTTTTAAATTGAATTTATTAATGTTTTCACAAACTGAATTAATTGAAAGGCTAACATTTGGTTTTGTTCCTATTGTTATTGAAACTGAGTCAACATCAAAACAGCCATTTGTATCGGTAGCTTCAATTTTAATAGAACTGACATTTCCTCCTCCTATTATTGCAGGATTGTAAATAGAGTCAACCACACCAACTCCAGAAAATAAGGGGTTGTTATTGTTTACAAAAAGGTTGAGGTTTATATCAGCAATATTTTCGCAAATAATTGCCGGAAAGTTTAATTGACTCTGAATTGGAGTTACTATGTTAAATGTTGATGTATCCAAAGTAGAGCAGCCTGTTGTAGCATCTACAAATTGATAGTAATAAGGATATGAACCAGGATTTGTAGCCTTAGGATTTAATTGATTTGCCGAAATAGCAGGACCCAGATATGTTCCTCCAATTGGTAATCCTGAATTTAAATTTTGAATTGTATCATTTGAACATACAATATTTATGGGGCTTAAGGTTACTGTAGGATTATTGAAAATTACTAAAGTATCTGCAACAGTATTTAAACAACCAAAAGGCGATGTGTAATTATAATTAAGCGGATAAGAACCTGAATTTAAATTTTGAGGAATTAAAAATCCTGACGAATCTATTGCTTGCGGAACCCCTGAGTATAAACCACCTAATGGCAAGCCGGCATTTAAGAAAAATGGTGCTAGATTATTGCATAAACCCGAAGGTAAATTGAGTGAAAGGTTAGATGGTATGCTATCATTTACAATAGATTTTTGTGCAAAACCGGTACATCCATTTGTTGTATCAAGATAGTTGTAGGTTAACAATTGCAATCCAAACGCGGCCGAATCAGCAATAAATAAGTTGTTTTTTACGCCATTTCCTGTAAAATATCCGCCTGTTGGTTGTCCACCGGTTAGTATTACCGTATCAGTTCCTGGGCAAATAATGGGTTGATTTGCTAGTGTAACAATCGGGTTGTTTTTTACAAATACACTGCCCGTATCTGCTGCAGAACACGTGTTGGTATCTGTAAAAGAATAGTAAATTGGTTTTAAACCTGTACCGGCTAAGTTTGGATTAAACATCGTTCCAAAAACACCTAAGCCTGAGTAACTCCCGCCTGTTGGAGAACCTTGATCTAAAAGAATTACCAAACCACTTTTACAAGTTGTATCGGTAATATTATGTGTAACAAGTGGCTTTGGTTTTACCTTTATGGTTGAAAAAGCCGAGTCTTTACAGCCGTTTATTTCAATTCTGTAAGCAATTTGGTAATTTCCCGCGCCAACATTTTCAGGAAAAAACTGACCACCAGAAACACCTAACCCTTCGAAAACGCCACCTTGTAGCGTTGCCATTAAGTTTACGGGTGCACCATTTTCACAAATTGGAGCAACATCAAAAATTTCGGGGTTTAAATTGCAATCAATTTGCTGAAAGCCTTGGGTTAGCTTGTTTTGAGAACCTGCAGTAGTAATTATTGCTTGGCCTGATGTTATACTTAAAGAGTGGCTTCCACTTGAACTTTTTAGTAAACCACCGCCCGACGAAATTGTTTGTAGCTCAATGTTTTGACCAACAAGTGTTGTGCTAGCAAAAAGGCTAGCAAATAGCAGGGTAATTAAGTTTATATAATAGGTCTTCAGCGGCAAACTAGCAAAAACTTATAAAAGTAACTGATTTTGAGGAAACGTAAGTCATTTTTCAAATAAAACGTCTATAAGAAAAGTCTTTTAGACATGGTTCTGTCTTTATCTATTCTGTTAGAATACTCGCAACCTACAAAAAGGCCCCACTCTTCATCGGCTTTATAAACCTTTTTAAGCAAATCGATATACTCTTGTGGTATGGCAAAAATGTAATTGAACTGGTCGTTTCCTCCAAGCAAATCATAAGGAAATTCGGCATCCATATTAATATCATTGTGTTTGTCTATTCCATTAAATGAAACCGAAATTTCTTTTTGAGCTATGTAGCCATAAAAGGCACAAGTAATAGCTTGGTGTTCAACACCATCAAGAGTAACGCTGGTAAAAGCCTCATCAATTTTGGTTTCTTTTACATCTTTAACTTTTATGGGAGATGGAAAAACATAGCAGGAGTAATCATCTCCGGCGATTCTAATGGTTTTAAAGATTTCTTTCTCTTTATACTTTTCGTAATTTTTTTCGATGGCTTGCTTGATGTCATTCATATTTAATAGGTTTTGTAAAAAATCAATTTTTAAATTTAATCATTCTTTTTTGGCATCAGTTGTGATTGCCCAATTCCAAGTTCTTTTTCAATTTCTATCAGTCTTGCTTCAAAAGTGGCTTTTTCTTCTGAGTTGGTCTTGTTTTCATCTTTAAGTGCTTTTATTGTTGTTTTATATAAGGTTCGATATATTTTCATTTTATGGGGCGTATACCATAAAGCTAAAAGCTCTATCAGAGTTCGTTCCTGTTCCGTTGGTAGTTTCTAATACATAAACACCACCTGAAGAACTAATGCTAATTTGACCAGAAGTTGCTCCTATCACAGTTCCATAAACAATGTTTGCTGTTATACTAGCTGTGTGACTAGAAACAGTAATTTCATATCTACCAGTTCCGGTATTTACAACACTAACATTTCCTGTACTTGTGTAAATAGTTCCAGCACTACTAGCGCTTACCATTGCTAAAGGCAACATGTTAAATGCACCAGTGTTTCCACCATTTAATTCACCCTCAATTGTTGCATCTCCTCCAACTTCAAAATTATCTGATACACTAGTTTTACCGCCATGCTCAACCCTTAACCTTTCAGCGCCACCCGATGATAATACCCTAAAAATTGAACCTCCACTTGGAGGGTTAACAGTTGCTCTTACATAAGCTCCAAAGCTATCATAACTCGAATTTCCAGAACCTGAAAACTCAATATCGTTGCCCGCGCTATCCACCAACACAAAATTATTATTGTTAACAGAAATATTGCCTCCAAAAAAAACATCTCCACCATCTTGATTTATCCAAAGGCTTTTTGAAGACCCATTAAACCGAGATAGAATTTCATTGTCATCGATAATAATATTATTTCCAGACTCTTCGCCCAACATTAAAAAGCCTCCTGATGTAAGAGATGCATCTGTACCGCCGTCAACATGGAGTGGAGCAATTGGTGCACCTGTACCTATACCGAGGTTACCAGCATTAGTTAATATCATTTTTTGATTTAAAGTTGCTTCTCCATTTATATACCATCTAAAAGCACTCGTACCATCAGAATTATTGTTATCGGCAATGGATAAAATGGAACCATTAGCTTTAAGCCTTAAAGATTGTAAAGATCCGCTATCGCGAATAACATCACCATGAAATTGACTTGCTTTTATGTCACCAGAAACCTCTAGTTTTTGGGAAGGCCCATCTGTTCCAATACCAACATTACCCGCATTATCAATTCGCATTCTTTCAACAGGAACATCTGTTCCATCGGGTGTTGTGGCAAATTCAATACGCCCGGGCATGTCATTAGCCCCAACAGCTCCGTCTGCAGAAAAAGTAATTTGTGACCCTGGTTGATAATCAGTGCCATCATAACCTCTACCTGCAATAACGCCAAGATTATGATTAGAACCTATTACAGTTTCTCCATCACTGGCTTTATCAAACCTAAATTGTGCGGATCTGGAAGTTGCTGTTGACCTCATAGTAATACTGGTAGAAGCTCCAGAATTATCTTCTCCTTGAATGTGGAATTTAGTTTCAGGGCTGGATGTTCCTATACCAACATTACCTATATTATTAATTCTCATAAATTCATAATAACCTCCAGAGTCTGTCGCAAAACTTAAAGGGTCGCCATGTTTCCATTGAATATATGGGTTTGGGTCGTTGTTGTGGCCACCAAAAAGTTGCACAAAATGACTGCGGTCAGAGTTGCCAGCCGATATTATTCCTGGCTGGTTAACATCCCAAGCGCGCACATCTAATTGACTTACGGGTGTGGTTGTTCCAATTCCTGTATAACCATTATCGCCATCAATAAAAAAGTCCATAAAGGTTCTATCTTGGTTGTAGATAAAAAACCCTTCACCCAACGAGTGGGTATTGTCGGTGGCGCCGAAACTATATTTAAAGGTATCTTGAACAAAAAATGAAACCTCAGAAGCCAAGGTAGATGACTCTTGGTTTAATTTCATAATACCACCAATTTGATTTGATGAAATACTTAATTTTTGATAAGGTGATGCTGGCGGGGTTCCAATGCTTACTGTACCAGTTGAGTCAATTCTTACCCTATCTGAACCGTCGGTTCCAAAAACCATGTTTTTACTAGAAAACAAAAAAGCTTCGCCGCCCGACCCATTGTTATGGGCGCCAATTGAAAGTTGGTTACCATCGGTGGCCTCATAGAGTGTTAGCCGAGCAGAACCTGAAGCAGCAGAAAGACCGAACAAATTATCAGAGTGCCCTCCAAGGTTTTGTGGGTCGGTGGTTCCTAAGCCCATTTTTCCTGTTGCATCTATTCTAGCACTTTCTGAACCTCCTGTATTGAAAATAATGTTGCTTTCATCAGCTACAGAAACTGATGTTCCGTTGTCTGAATCTTTAATTCTTGACGAGTCTACAACGCTTGCAGGTAGGTTGGCCAACGTTACAGATGCTGAACTTAAGCTAGTGCTTCCTGCTTCCGAATCAAAACAAATAATAAAGTTTACCGAAGCATTTTTAGGCCTCGTTTCATTTGTGTTTAAAGCAAACCTTATTTCAACGTTTGAACCTGTTCCATTTCCAGATGTACCCCAATCAGAAAAAGTTCCATCGGTTGGCACATTGTTAACACCAATGCTACTTGGTGCGCTATTAATAGTTTCAAATCTATCAAGGTGTTTGCTTTGGTCACTTTGAATTGAGCCTTGTACATTTCCTGTATTTCCCCCTGCATTAGATTGGGTTCTTGAAACTGCATCATTATCTCTATTGGTTCCTAAATCTGCACCACGCAAAAACCTTCCTCTTAAATCGGGTAAATTAAATGTGGTTGAATTATTACCACTTCCCCAAGCATTGCCAACTGCGGTATATAAATCTGCATAGGTTGTTCTGTTTACTGCCGTTCCATCACATAATAAAAATCCAGTTGGTACTGAACCTGATGCTCCTGCCCAAGGTAAAATGGAACCAACCGGAAAACTATTACTTAAGTATAATGTGTCTTTAGAGGCATTCATAGTTTTCCAAAGGCTACCTGTGTAATAATAATAACCCTGTGTTCCATCGGTTTGATAAATCATTAATGAGGTTGAGGGAGAAGAAATTGCATCTCTTTGGGTTTCAGTCATTCTTGGAATTAAAACTCCTTTATCAGTTGAAATTACATCAAGCATTGCGCTTGGGTCGGGTTTGGCGCCGGAGGGGTTTATGCTTACTGCTTGGCCTATTGCTTGGCTATTGCCAAGCAGAATTATGAATGTTAAATTAATAATTAATAATAAGGGATTCTTCGTTGAGATTTGTTCGCTTCTCGATACAATTTCCGCTGCGCTGCAATCATTCGAAGGGACAAAACTTTTTGAGTATGTTGTCATTCCGACAGAGGTTTGAGGAACGAAAGCCGACGAGGAATCTGTGTTGAAGTTAAAGATAGATTTCTCATTCGCTCCTATGTCACTCGTTCGAAATGACATAAGTACGGCATTCCCTGCGTTTAGAACACTCGAAGTAACATGCTTAAAATAATATGTAAATCTGTTTAAAATCACTTTTCTGCTTTTTCTACGGGTATTAGGTTTTCAATGGTTTCTAACCTTTTAAGGATGCTAGTGTTTGAGGCTTCTACTTCGGTTAGCCTTACATTTTGTTGGTTGATGATTGCCTGTTGCTCTTTGATGGCCTGTAATAAAACAGCGGTGAATTTTGAGTAATCAACGGCTAAATATCCATCCTCTCTTTGCAATACAAGTTGCGGGTAAATACGTTGAAGTTTTTGTGCAATTAATCCAATATCTTGAGCATTGCTAAAGTTTCGGTCTTTAAAATTCAACGTATCCCAGAAATAAGAAACCCCTTCGATTAACTCAAGTTTTTGTAAAACGTTTGTTAAAGGGGTGATCTCAGTTTTAAAACTACTGTCTGAAGTAACTGGTGTAGACCCATTCACAAAAACGTTTCCATCAAAATAGGTAGTAAAGGTTCCTATGGCATCAAAGGTTAGCGTAACTGGTGAACTAGTTCCTGCGGTGGTAACTTGCCACGCTGTGTTGTTTGTTCCTTTAAAAATGAGATAGTTTCCACCACTAGGCGTTCTTACACCAAACTCTTGTTCTACATCTAGATTACTAGTAAACCTTCCTGTGCCATTAACATCTAGCAAATGAGTTGGAGCTGTAGTCCCAATTCCAACATTACCACTATTTAATATGGATAATAATTCACCCGTGGAATTAAAACCAAAATGTAAGCGGTTGGCTGCACTGTTATTACCAACATACTTGAACCCAATGTCTGCTTCATTTCCTGAAGATGAAGATTGGCCCATTTTAATATAAATATCTGCGTTTGCTGCCAAATTTGGCGCGTATGCTGTTAGAATAAGAGGTTGCGAAGTTTCACTAGTAAGTAAAGATAGTTTTCCACTAGGCGAATTGGTACCAATACCCACATTACCTTTATTAAACTCAAAATGCCCATCGCTACCGTAATGTCTAAAAATGGTATCGCCATCGTTAATCATTTCAAAACTGTTGTTTGCAGATCTGTTGGAATACCACATTTCGAAATCTGAATTTGGTGCATCCATTTTAAATTTAATAGGAGAAGCAGCGTTATTTGTTGAAATACGCATTTCTAACCCTGCAGCATCGTGTAAATGAAATTTGGCACTTGGGTCGGTACCAATACCAACAGCACCAGATGCGTTGATTCGCATTTTTTCAGTTGCTGTACCTAATACAGTTGTAAAAAATCGTAAATCAGCACTTTGTGTAAGTACAGAAGTATTCCAAGCATTTGTGGCATACGAATTAATCTTCGCCATTTCTTTTAAATTGGTTCCATCGTTTGATTGAAAAGAAATTCCTGCTCCAGATCCATTAATAGTACTTTCTAATATCATTTGGTAATCGGCATCATCTGCCGTTGTACCTTTTAGGTGAAGTAAGTCGGATGGAGTGGTAGTTCCAATACCAACATTACCCGAGCTCACTATTAAACCATTGGTTGAAGAAAGGTGCCCATTTATTTTTAAAGAGTCATTTGCAAAATCGCCCCAAATAAGCGGTGTTGTGGAGTTGGAGTTTTCAATGTAGAGTTTATTGCTAGAAGTATCACTAAACCCTGCTTGATACCCAATGTAAACAGCTCCTGTTTTTGAATGAGTTGAATCAGTAGCGCCTGCTTCATATCCTATAAGAACATTTCTGTCACCATCCTGTCCCGAGTTATTCGCTTTATACCCAATTAAAGTATTGAAATTACCAGATGCATTATTTGTTCCTGCACCCATCCCAAGCATCACATTTTGACTACCAGAAGTATTGAATCTGCCCGCTCCATTTCCTAAAAGGGTATTTCTTGTGCCTACATTTTGTTCCCCAGAGGCTGTACCTACAAATGTGTTAAAGGCGCCAGTAGTATTTTTAACTCCTGCCAGATAACCAACAAAAACGTTATTCGTACCTGTGGAATTAGCAACTCCAGCGCTATCGCCAATAAATACACCTCTGTTAAATGTTCTATCATCATTAAGGCCTGCATCTCTTCCAAAAAACATGCTTCTACCTGTATTATAAACTTCGAAACGACCACTATCCATTCTAAAATATTCAGTGCCGCCCATATCAAACCGAATAATGTCATCATCGGCACCTTCTTCAACTTGAATTTTTGTGTCTTGGTCGGCATCTTCAATTAAGGTTGGTGTGGATAAAGTTGGTGTAGCCCAACTTGCAACTCCATTAGCATCCGAAGTAAGTATTTTGCCGTTTGCTTGGTTTCCATCTACTATTTTTATGCTTCCTGCAACATGTAATTTAGTGTCAGGTGATGTGGTACCAATCCCAAGATTGCCTGAATTATCAAGGCGCATTCTTTCTGAACCAGCGGTGTAAAAATCCATTACATCGGTCTGATGAGCATAAGATATTCTTCCAACGTTGTTGGAGGTTATATCAGAAAATAATATATGATTTTTTCCGGTAGAGCTGCTTGCCAGTGTAATTCCACCACCAGAGCCAGAACCATGACCAACTACTAAATCATTACCCCACCAAGGATAGACACCGGGTGTTGTGTTACCGATACCTACTTGACCAGTAGTAATCAGCTTTCCATTAATTACCAATGAATCAGATTCGAAATTACCGTAAACAAGGGGTTTAGTGGTATCAGAGTTATCAATGTACAGCTGACCAGTTCCGTTTGCATTTGAACCAGCGGTATAACCAATCAAAACTGAACTAGTTAAAGATGTTGTGTTTAAACCTGCACCATAACCTAAAACAACGTTGTTGTCAGCAGCTCCGGCATTACTTAAAACATCACGCCCAATCAGTACATTACTGTTTGCTGCACCAGCAATGTTGCTTGCTACATTTTGACCCAAAATAGTATTTGAATGACCAGAGAAAAGATTAGAAACGGCATCAACACCAATAACAGTATTAAAGTTACCACCAGTTAATTTATTTGCCACATTATGGCCAATTAATACTGAGCCATTGGTGCTTGAAGATGTTCCTAAAATGTTGTTACCGATATTTACATTGTTAGAAGCTGTACCGGTTGCATAACCTGAATTGTAGCCAATACTAATGTTGTCGTTCCCAGTTGTGTTGTTGTCTCCTGCACCGGTACCAATAAAAGTATTTCTTAACCCACTTTCGGTTAATCGACCTGCGTTGTAGCCAACAAAGGTGTTGTCGTCGCCAGTATTTATGGCTGATCCAGATGAATAACCGATGGAGGTATTGTTGTCACCCGAGGTGTTTGCATCACCCGCCATACTACCAACAAAAGTGTTTTTACCGCCTATGCCATTTACATAACCAGCACGGTAGCCTATAAAAGTATTGTCGTGCGATGTTGCAGTGTTTGCTCCTGCCTCATGGCCAATAAAGGTGTTTTGTGTTCCGCTAGAAATACTGCTACCTGCAGAACCACCAAGGTAAGCACCACTATTCGAGTTTGTTAAATTAATAAGTCCTTTTGGTTCAAAACGGATGTACTCTGTACCACCTAAATCAATTCTTATTTTGTCTTCATTTGCAGATTCTTCAACTTGAATTTGGGTATTTCCATCTGCATCTATAATCTTATTCGGAATTTCTAAATTACCTGAAATAATAGTTTCCCACTTTGCACCATTGTAAAAGAAAAAGCCAACTGTATCGGTTGTCATAAACACCATAAGGCCAGTTGCAGGGGAAGTTATGGCATTTCGTTGGGTTTTGGTAACTCTTGGAATTAGAATTCCTTTATCGGTGCTTGTTACATCGAGCATGGCGCTTGAGTGTGGATTTGCGCCTGTTGGGTTTATGGAAACTGCTTGGCCTATTGCTTGGCTATGGCCAAGCAGAATTAATAGTGAAAAATTAATAATTATTAATATGGCATTTTTTCCATTTGTCCTTCCGACAGAAGTTTGAGGAACGAAAACTGACGAGGAATCTATTTTCGGCTCAAACAAAGATTTCTCAATCGCCTTTTTAATGCTTCTTAGAAATGACATAAGCCTACTGCGTGTTTGTTCGCTTCTCGATACATTCTCCACTTTGTTTCGAATACTCGAAGTGACAAACCATTTAAACCTAGATGTCAGTTCGAGTTTGGCGAAGAATGAGCCAAGTATCGAGAACTGCTGGAGGAAAATATAGATTCCTGACTCGTTACTCCTTTCGTCGTCACTCTCAGGAATGACGTTTGTATTTAAGAGACTCCATCGTTCGTCAACATTGGTTGACTTACTCGGAGTGACGTTTAGTATATTTTTTATAACTTTCTTCATGGTTGTGCTTTTATTCATCAGTTCAAGAATTATGGTTTTCTATATGTACATCTATATGGAGCTGTTTCTGTTTCGGGGTCTAAGAAGGTTCTGTTTCTTCTTCCTCCGTTTCCTACAACCATCATGTTGTTTTGAGAAATGTTGCTTACCCATTCCCAATCATCGGTTTCATCTGTAAGGGTTTTTATTGATGTTGCGCCATACCAATCAGAGTAATCGGCTAGTTTGTAGCCATTAATTGTACAAACTGAGTCTGCTGCAAACCATGTTGTGGCTGTGCGTTCTGCGGTTTCAATACAGAAAGTTCCTTTAACATAAGTAAAGCCAGTTGGGCAGGTTAGTGTGTCAACAGCCCAATAGGCACCGCCCGAGCTAGACCCTTTTAATACTGAACCTGCAATTGCCGTGTTGGTTTTTATTCTCAAGGTATCGTTTACTTCTACATCTCCCTTGTTGGCATACAATGCGTAGTTTTTAGCACCACTGTTTTCGGCATTTGCATAAAATGCATAGTTTGTTCCTGAGGCAGTGCTTGAGGCTTCCCCTTGCACCCCATAGTTAGAGCCAGATCCATTTGAGGCTTCACCGAAAACACCCACATTGCCACCAGAGTTTCCTGTAGCAGAACCAGAAAGTGCTCGTGTAACCGAAGTAGAAGCTGTGTTATTAAAAACTCCTGTGTAGTTTCCTGAACCATCGCTTACAGTAAATAGCCCTGCAGGCGTGGTTGTACCTATCATCGTATTTCCCGAACCATCAATGTAAATACCTTCAGAATCTCCATCACCAGATAAATATTTTCCGTCAAGTTTAATATTTGTTGTAGCGGTGTGGTTGCCAAGATTATCTCCTGATGGTGCCGCCCACGAGGCATCACCATTTGCATCAGAAGTTAAAACATATCCGTTTACAGCTCCATCTGTTACCCTTAACGAATCAGTTTTTAACCCACCTTTAAGGTTTGTTTTCATGTGGGTATTGTTTCCAAATGTTCCACCAACATAAAGCTTATCATTTATTAAAACGTCGCCTTGTTCAAAGTAGCCTGCGTAATTTTCATTTCCTCCCGAAGCTTTGCTCCATACTGCATAATTAGCATCAGCTCCTGTGGCTTCGGCATAAACACCAGCATATTCAGCAGAGGTTTCTGTTCCGGTTGCTACAAAATGTCCTCCAAAATAATCTGAGGAGGTACCGCTGCTATTGGCCGTAACGGCTGCTTTAACACCATAATTTTTGGTAAAGAAGTTTTCACTGGCAGTAAGGTCTATATTAATTCCAAATAGTTTATCGGCTTTTTTACCTGAAAGAGAGGCTTTGTAGCCATAAATATCACCTGTAGAAAGCGTGTCTTTTACTTTGTTGTAGATGCCTATTGTGTTTCCAAAACCAACTGTATCTTCCAAATGAAGTCTGGCAATTGGATTTGAAGTTCCAATTCCAATAAATTTATTGTTAGCAGAAATTGAGTCGATGTTGGAACTCCAAGGTGAACCAGCAACACTACCCCAAGTTGCATTTCCACTACCATCGGTTTGTAATACTTGGCCGTTTGTTCCGTCTGTACTTGGCAGGTTAAATGCTGAATTGATGTTTAAAGTATCTACTGTTGCTGTACCAGAAATATCAAGCCTTGCTGTTGGGTTACTTGTACCAACACCTAAAGAATCTGCAATATAAAATTTGCCTTGCATAAAGAAACCTGAATAGCTACCCGAACCTGCTCCAATACCTTGAACAGCCACATTGGTGCCTGCACCTGAGGCTTCCCCTTTTATACCAATGTTTGACCCACTTGGGTTAGCACCTGTAGAACGACCTTCAATACCAAATGAGGTATTTGTAGCGCCTGAAACACTGTTATTAAATTGACCGGCATATTGATCATTAAAGGTATTCACATATAACCTTCTATTTGTTTGTGGTGGTCCTCCGCCCATTGAAATTCTACCATCGGAATTAATTTTAATACCAGAAGACCCGCCATCACCAACTAGGGTGTTGGTTCCTAAATCTAAATTAGATGTTGCTGTGTGGTCTCCTAAGTTGTCACCAAAGCTAGAAAGTGGAATGGTAAAAGTATTTCCCGCATCTTCTAATTGAAGGTCGGTTGAGGTTATTTGGAAAGAGGTTACCAATTCGTTGGATGCACTTTGGTCATTGTCGCCACCTGCAGCTGTCCACAATAACCTTAAACTATCTTGCACTACGGTAAGTTCAGAAGCTTGATCGTAAGGAGAAAGATCGACAGAAAAGGTATTTCCAGCATCTTCTAGTTCAAGGTTAGTAGCTGTAATTTGAAAGCTAGTTACCAACTCGTTGGTTGAGCTATTATCGTTGTTAGCAGCTATGCTACTCCATTGTAAATCACCACTCCCATCAGTTTGTAATACTTGGCCACTTGTTCCATCTGTAGTTGGAAAAGTAAATTCATCACCAATTGATAGCGACCCATAAATTTTAACGGAGTCGTTTGCAAAGTCACCCCATATTAAAGGAGTTGAAGAATTTGAGTTTTCAATGTAAAGTTTGTTGGAACCTAACTCGTCATATCCAGCTTGTTGGCCAATAGCAATATTTCCTGCACCAACCTCATTTCTATTTAACGACAAGCCTCCAATGGCAACATTACCAGAACCATTCTTGTGAATGCCCATAGCCCCCACTCCCAATGCTGTGTTGCCACTACCTGATGTATCTTGTGCCAGGGCGCTAGAGCCAACAGCGGTATTGTTGTTGCCTCTAATACTCCAACCTGCTGAGTAACCAATGGTGGTATTATTACCCCCTGTTGTAGATGAAAAAAGCGAATTACTACCAAGGGCCGTATTTTGGTTTCCTGTTGTATTACTTCGGCCCGACCGATACCCTACGAATGCGTTATGGTTATTACTATAATCATCATTCAACCCGGCTTCTTCACCAACAAAAACACTAAAACCAGAGTTTTCAGGTTCTAAACGGGCTTTATTCATTCTAAAATACTCGGTACCTCCCATATCAAACCTAATTATATCTTCATTAGTTGATTCTTCTACTTGAATTTTGGTATTGTTATCGGCATCAGAAAGTAATGTAGGTGTGGTAGACGCAATAGTTTCCCAAGTAACATTTCCAGCACCATCGGTTTGAAGTATTTCATTTGCAGAACCATCTTCAGAAGGAAAAGTATATTGAGAGTTGATGTTTAAGGTGTCAACCGTTGCTTTTCCCAATACATCTAACCTTGCGTCGGGATAATAGGTTCCAATACCTACATTTTGAAAATGGTCAATAGTCATAGCTCGTTTCATGTCACTTCCGTAACCAGTCCAAAATCCTAAATGACCTTCATCTTCAACACTTAAAGTTGTCCAAGAAATACGTCCAGCTTCTAAGCCACCATTGTTTCCATCTCTTGCAACAAAAGATAGATGACCGCCCCTTTGAGGCCCAAGGTCATCTGATTGTTGCTCAAACGTTGCAACCACTATTGTTGTGTCATTTGCTAAAAAGTTACCTGTTTTTGTTAGTTTAAACCCAACGGTTTCTGTCAATGTAAGGTTTGCACCACCTGTGCCTGTAAGAGAGTTTCCGTTTAAGTTAATATTTGAAGTTGCAGTATGGTTTCCTAAATTATCACCTGCATTTGAAATGGCAGTTCTTAAGGCAGAACTAGAGTCGGTTAAAGCTGTTCTTATGGCTGTTGCTGTATCGCCTAATGCTGCAATACTGCTATCGCTTAGTGTTCTTAAATCAACTGAGTTTCCACCTTCAATGCTAAGTTGTTTGTTGGTAAGATCTATGGTTTGATCGTCAGAACCAGAGGTTGAGATTAGGCTTCTTAGTGTGGAAGCGGTGTCTGCTAGTTGAGACTTAATATTTGCAAAAGAATCTGCTAATATAACCTGTTGTTGACCTTTGGCTATTTGCAACGCGCTGCGTAATGCCGATGATGAATCAACATTTGCCTGGATAGTACTATCGCTTAGTACTCTTAAATCAACGGAGTTGCCGGCTTCAATGCTAAGTTGATTCTTGCTAAATGTAAGGGTTTGGTCGTCAGACCCAGCAACAGGAGTTTCAAAAGTTACGTTTCCTGAGCCATCAGTGGTAAGTACTTGGCCGTTTGTTCCATCAGTTGTTGGGAAGCCAAAAGCGCCGTTAATGTTAAGTGAGTCTAATATCCCATAGCTATCTACTTTTAGGTCTTGCTTTATGTAAACTGAACCATCATCAAAGTATCCTGCGTAGTTGGATGTGCCATTTATAGCCTTGCCAAATACCCCATAGTTTGTACCACCTGAACCTGTTGCTATTGCATGAACCCCATAATTGTTGGTTGCACCAGAAGTTGCTTCGCCTTCTATGGCATAGGCTTGTGTTCCGTTTGCTCCTGTAACTTCTCCTTTAATTGCCACCCTTGCCACTGAGGCATCTTCTTGTATTACGCTTATGCCTGTAGCTACGGTAGTTTCGTCAATAAACAACCTTGTATCAGATTGCGGATTTCCTCTAAAAGCAGCTCTTCCAGAGTTGTCTATTTGTAAACCTTCGTTTCCTCCATCGTTAGACAAATAGTTTCCATCTAATTGAATGTTTTGAGTTGCAGTGTGGTCTCCCAGATTGTCGTTTGCATTTGAAATTGCAGTTCTTAGTGCTGTACTAGAATCTGTTAAAGCGTTTCTAATATTTGTTGCTGAATCACCTAATGCGGTGATTGCGCTATCACTTATTACTCTAAGGTCAACCGAGTTGCCACTTTCAATAGAAAGTTGCCCCTTCGTAAGGGTTAAGTTTTGATCGTCAGAACCTGCTGCAGGGGTTTGGAATGTTAAGTTTCCTGAGCCATCTGTGGTAAGTACTTGATTGTTTGCTCCATCAGTTATTGGGAAAGTATATTCGTTTCCAACACTTAAGCTTCCAAATATTTTTAGAGAGTCATTTGAAAGATCACCGTAAATTAATGGGAAAAGGGTGTCAGAGTTATCAATTAATAACAAGCTATCTCCAATGTGGTTGCGTCCTGTATTGTAACCAATAAAAACGTTTCCTGTAGCCGTAGAGTTTGAAACGCCTAAACCATCATTACTACCAAGAATGGTATTGTATTCTCCGGTAATTATTTGGTCTCCTGCACCGACTCCAATTAATGTGTTTTCGCTACCTGTAGTTACCTGACCACCCGAACCATCTCCAACAAAAGTGTTTAGAAGGCCAGTTGTATGATCTTCTCCCGATTGGTTTCCTAAGAAAGTATTTCCCGTTCCCGTTGTGTTTGAGGTTCCTGACTCAAAACCAACAAAAGTGTTTGATCTTCCATTAATGTTTTCAGTTCCTGATTCGTCACCAATAAACACATTTTCATTGTCGTTTAAATCATCGGAAAAGCCTGCCCCATTACCAATAAAAACACTAAAACCTGTATTTGAGAATGATAAAGCACCTCTTTCGAAAGAATGAAAAAGCGTGTCCCTTTGGACAATTGTCACCCCAAATGAACCTACTTCAACATATGACTTATTGCTAGCATCAGCAATACGAGAGGTGTCGTTAGAAACTGCAGCATCTTCAAAAGCTAAAACTCCACTTCCATCGGTGGTTAAAACTTGTCCGCTAGTGCCATCTGTGGTTGGGTAAGTAATTGAATCTGTGCCAACAGTTTGGAAGGTTCCGTTAATGGTAAGGGAATCACCTGCAAAAGTTCCTCTGATTAGTGGTGAGGAGGTGTTGGAGTTGTCAATGAAGAGCATATTGTCTCCATTTTTTGATGCGCCAGCTAAAAAACCTATCTTAACATTTCCCGAACCAGATGAGGCACTTGTCGCTGCTCCTAGTAGTGTGTTTTCACTCCCGGTTTGCCCTGAGTTAGTGCCGAGGAATACATTGTTATTACCTGAATTAACGCCTATTCCTGCCCACCTACCAATTGCGGTATTATTACTACCTGAAACTAGGTCTCTAAAAGCTTCATCCCCAAATACAGTATTTTCACCACCGTTATTAAAATTAAACAGGGCTCTTTCACCAATTCCAATGTTATTCCTATCGCTAATCAAAGTATCAGAATTTCCAGCACCATTTCCTATATAGAATGTTGACCCTGTAGAAGGGCTAATTCGGCCTTTAGAAAATCCGAAACTACCTGTTCCTACTGATATCGTAGCAGAGTTATTTCCGGCAATTACATAGTTTGAGTCGTTTCTAACAATTCTGTCTAGTGTATCTGTTGGAAAACTCAAAGCCGCGATACTTGCCCTAATATTATTGGCAGTATCTGTTAGTGCAGCAATACTACTATCGCTTAACGTTCTTAGGTCAACAGAGTTGCCACTTTCAATGCTTAATTGTTTGTTGGTGAGGGTTAGGTTTTGGTCGTCGGAGCCTGAGATTGAAATTAGTGAGCGTAAAGTTGAGGCGGAATCTGCTAAAGAAGACCTAATTGCAGCTGCAGTATCGTTTAAAGCAGTTGAACCCACAGTGTTATTGGCTAATATTATTGCTCTAGTTGCGTTGGTTGAATCTACAATGGTATTGCCTGAAATAAGTATGGCACTATCTCTAAGGTTTGAAAGGTCTGTCCCATTGCCGTTATCAATTAATATTGAGTCGCCAGAAAAAGTTAGGTTTTGGTTATCGGAGTTTGCACTGTTGATTAACGCCCTTAAGGTTGAAGCTGTATCAGTAATTTGAGATCTAATGTTTGTAGTTGAATCTTGTAAGGCTGTTAGCTGTTGGCTATTGGCTGTTAGCTGCTCGGTTCTGAGTTGCGAAGTTGAATCTGCTAATTCTGAAGCTTGTGCTAATGAGTCTGTATTTATTTTGGAAAGCAATTGGCTGTTGGCTGTTTGCTGTTGGCTTTTGAGTACTGTGGTTGTGTCTCTTAATGCAGTTCTTAAATCTTGCGCTGTATCTACCAATCCATTTCCTGAAGCTGCTGAAACATTGTTTATTAATGCTCGCAAAGTGCTTGAGGTATCTGTAAGTTGGGCTCGAGTGTTTGTAGTTGAATCTTGTAATGCTGTTAGCTGCTCGGTACGAAGTTGAGAAGTTGAGTCTGCTAATTCTGAAGCTTGTGCTGTTGAGTCAGTATTTATTTTGGAAAGCAATTGGCTGTTGGCTACTTGCTGTTGGCTTTTGAGTACAGTAGTTGAATCTTTTAATGCTGTTCTCAATGCTTGAGCTGTATCTACCAATCCATTTCCTGAAGCCGCCGAAACACCACTAATTAACCCCCTTAGGGTCGAAGCAGTATCAGCGAGTTGTGCTCGGGTGTTTGTTGTGGAATCTTGCAATGCTGTTAGCTGTTGGCTATTGGCTGTTTGCTGCTCGGAACGAAGTTGCGAAGTTGAGTCTGCTAATTCTGAAGCTTGTGCTGTTGAGTCAGTATTTATTTTGGAAAGCAATTGGCTGTTGGCAGCTTGCTGTTGGCTTTTAAGAATGGTGGTTGTATCTCTTAATGCTGTTCTAATATCTTGAGCTGTATCTACCAATCCGTTTCCTGATGCTGCTGAAACATTGTTTATTAAACCTCTTAAAGTTGATGCGGTATCGGCGAGTTGGGCTCGGGTGTTTGTTGTGGAGTCTTGCAATGCTGTTAGCTGTTGGCTATTGGCTGTTTGCTGCTCGGTTCTGAGTTGTGATGCTGTGTCAGCGAGTTGAGATTTGATGTTGCTTGCTGAATCAGTTAAATTGGTTGAGAGTTGGGTGTTTAGGGTTGAGAGTGAATCATCGAGGTCTGCTCTGATTGCGCTAGCTGTGTCGCTTAAGGCTGATAGTTGTTCAGTTCGAAGTTGTGAAGTTGAATCTGCTAATTCAGAAGCTTGTGCTGTTGAGTCAGTATTTATTTTAGAAAGCAATTGGCTGTTGGCTACTTGCTGCTGGCTTTTGAGAATAGTGGTTGTATCTTTTAATGCCGTTCTAATATCTTGGGCCGTATCTACCAAACCATTCCCTGAAGCTGCCGAAACATTGTTTATTAAACCTCTTAAAGTTGATGCAGTATCGGCGAGTTGAGACTTAATGTTTGCAGATGAATCTGTTAAGTTGGTTGAGAGTTGGGCGTTTAGTGTTGAGAGTGAATCATCAAGGTCTGCTCTAATTGCGCGAGCAGTATCGCTTAAAGCTGTTAGTTGTTCAGTTCGAAGTTGCGAAGTTGAATCTGCTAATTCAGAAGCTTGCGCTAATGAGTCTGTATTTATTTTAGAAAGCAATTGGCTGTTGGCTGCTTGCTGTTGGCTTTTTGTATTTGCAGTAGAGTCTAACAAAGCTTTTGATAAATCATTGATCGCAGCCGTATCTCTAAATTGACTTAAATCTACAGTATCTCCATTGGTAATTGATAATGAATCGTTTGTTAGGATTATCGTTTGTTGGTCTGTTCCTAGTTGATTTATTGGAACCGAAAGAGTTCCACCACCATCGGTTAACTCTAAATTTCCTCCATTTACTGTAAAGCCTGAGTTTAACTCATTGGTATCACTCTGGTCAACATTTTGGAGTGCAACACTTAGCGAATCGTTAATCGTATCTTGGTTAAGCATTTCATCCAATAACGCTTGGTTTGCAGTATCAATTCTTAAATTTAATTTTACTAAAGAAGCGTCAAAAATTGCTGAGTCGGCTGAAGATTTTTGGTTTAATAGGGCAATTTGGTTTGCGATACCGAGTGAATCAGCTGATAGTTTAATTGATAAATTATCAAATCGGCTGTTTAATTCTAATTGAAGGTTTTTAATGGCTGTTGTATCGTTTAGGTGCACTAAATCAACTCCTCCTCCATCACTTAGCTTTATCGAATCGCCACTTAAAATTATAGTTTGCAGCTCGTTATTTGGGTCTCTGTCAAAATCGTTTAAAGATGAATCTGCTGTTGCCGAATGAAATGCATAAGGAACTGTATAAAACCCAAAACCACCCATGTTTGTAAAACTGGTTGCGCCGCTTACATCGAGACCAATTTGAATAAAATGTGGTGGAGTTGACCAATCAACACTGTTGAAGTTTCCAAAAGTTGCAGAACCATCCCCAATTACTAGGTTTATTATTCCAAATTCATTGGTTTGAACATTAACATGCTGCTCTGTATAAAAAATACTTGAGGAGGATGTGTCTTGTGCAATTGAAAATTGAAAAGAAACTTGGGTGTTTTGCAACGTTGTACCATTGGAATCTCTGACGACAGCCTGATACTGAATCCCAGATTGTTGGGCAAATAATGTTACTGAAACCCACACTATTACTAGTGTGAGCCAATATTTTGGAGCACTCATAAGCGGTTAATTATTCGATAAGTGGCTAAAATTACACTTAAATCCGCTATTAATCAAATTTTTAAGTAATAAAATCAGACCTAAAAAGGAGGTTCAAAAGTACTTTAAGATTTCAGGGTTTGTCTCGATTTCAAGTATTCTAGAAATGGTTTTTGTGATTTCTAAAGAAACTTGTTGGTTTTCGGGCGTCTTATCTTCACCCGCAAATTGACTGTAAGTGTCATTTAAATCAAAGAGTGGCTGCATTAAATTTAGCCTATTCCACCAAGTTTTTTCGGTTAAAATAGATTTTTCGATGATTGGCAAAAACTGTAATGTTTGTTGTGGCTGGTTCACTTTACCGAGATAATCAACCCAACTTTTTGCAATATTTGATTTGTTATACCCTGTGAAAGAATTAAATTTTGATTTGAAAAAATTAGCTTTCGTAAGATCCCCAGATTTTGCATAAATACTAGCTAGTTTAAGTTGCAAAAAGTCGCTTTCTTCTTCTTCATATTCTGAGGCTAAAATAACGCCCATTTCAGGGTTAATTTTGTAAACTCCATAAAGGGCTTCTCCCAAAACAGAATAGGAACTATCTGAAAGTTTTTCTTGTAAAAGTGGAAGCATTTCATTGTCAGAAAAATTGGTGTTTAATCCTTTTAAAGCCTTTTGCCTAACGCCTGCTTTTTCGTCAGATTTAACGAGTTTTGTTAGGGCTTGTTTTAGCTCTAATTTCTTGTAGGGATAAACCAAACTACTTAGTTCTGAGGCACTTTCTCTGAACCAATAATACGGGTTAGAAAGGGCTGCAAGCACTATGTTTTTTGACGTTGTATCTTTATCGGCGCTTTGTGAAATTTGTAAATACGCTGCTTTTTGTGCTGCAAAGCCCTTTGAGTTATAGTATTGGTGATTGAACCAACTAAAGGGCTTGTTTTCCTGCCATTTTACCAATAAGTTTCCATCAGGGTCGGGCACGATGTTTTTTAGCTCGCCCTCGTATGAAACAACAAGTGAATCTTTTGCATGAAAAAGCTCAGTTTTAGCTCTAAAGCTTCCTTTTGTAGATTGTATTTCCATTTGAAGCGGGAGATGGAAAAAGGGATAAATATTTTCTGAGTTTTCCGTTTGAGAAAAATATATTTTTACTGAGTTTGCTTCTCGGTTAACCACATAATCAACCTCAACCTCTGGGTGTCCTTTTGAAAAATACCATTGGTTAAAAAACACATCTAGGTCTCTTCCCGATGCTTTTTCCATAGCTAATTTTAAGTGGGTTGCCTCAACAGGTTTAAATGCGTTTTCGGTTAAAAATACTTTTAAACCTTCAAAGAAGGCATCGTCTCCTAATTGCATTCTCAACATATGAATGATGGTAGAACCCTTTGAATACGAATGTCTATCAAACATATCTAAAGGAGCTTCAAATTGAGTTCGAACTAATTTTTCTTGTTTAAAAAGAGCTTCATCAAAATAGCTTTGTTTGTTGTTTTGCAGATAATTATCTGCATCTGTTTTGCCGTATTTAAATTCTCGCCATAAATATGGTCCATAAGTAGCAAAGCTTTCATTTACAGTAAGGTTTCCCCAACCTTCACAAGTAATTAAATCACCAAACCAATGGTGAAACATTTCGTGCGCAACAATATCTTGGTTATCACCATCGAGCAACTCTCTTTTAGATTTTTGTACAAATTCTCCAAAAATTACTGCTGAAGTATTTTCCATGGCACCACTAACATAATCTCTTACAATTACTTGGTCAAACTTTGGCCATGGATATTCAACGCCAAGTTTTTTCGAAAATAATGCTAGCATTTCAGGTGTGTATTTGAAAATATGTTTGGCATCTTTTTCAAACTTGGGCTCAACAAAATATTTTATCGGAATTTCATAACTGTCCTCATTTACAACGGCAAATTCTCCAATTGCCATCATGAACAAATATGGGCTGTGAGGTAAGTCCATACTCCAATAATCGGTTCTTGTGCCATCTCCATTTATGGTCGAAAAATCTAAAACACCATTACTTAAGGTTGAGTATTTTTCATCTACGGTAATAGATATTTCTTGGGTAGTTTTTTGGTTTGGAGAATCAAAGGTTGGAAACCAATTGGAGTTTGCCTCCGGTTCACCTTGTGTCCAAATTTGAGTAGGTTTTAGTGGGTTTTCATTAAGAGGATCAATAAAATACAAACCCTTGTCAGACCTTATTGCTGAGCCGGTGCCTGTTGGTGCAAATTCATTGGGTTTAGATGTATAATCTATTTCAATTTTAAGGGTGTCTTTTTGGTTAACTTCTTGATTTAAATAAATGGTTAAATAGTTGTCTGATTTTGTAAAAGAATCAACTTGTAATGCTTCGTTTTTAGCCTTTAAATTAATCTTGTGAATTTCCATTTTTTTAGCATCTAAAACTACTGTTTTTTGCGGATAGAAATAAGGAGATACAGTTAATTCGGCAACCCCAATTAGGTGTTGCTTTTTTAGGTTAAACTTAACATCTAGGCTTGTATGGATTAAATCAAAGTCCAAATTTTTTGCTGTCTGAATCGGTTTTGGCTCAGGATAAGCACTTACACTTATTGTATCTAAAAAAATAGTTTCTGTTGGCGCTTCTGAAATGTTTTTTGTTGATTTACAGGAGCTTAAAAAAACAATGAGCAAAAGGAAGTAAAGGTGATTTTTCATTCAATAATCTTCAAGTTTCAAATATAGGGCTAAAAGTATGCTCGATATAATATATTTGCCTTATGTACAAAGTAATATCTGGCGAAACAGAGTATTCTATAATGCCACAAAAAGAGGAAAACATTTTTTCTGTTAATGATAAAGATGTTGCATTGGATGTTAAAAAACTATCTGATAGAAGTTTTCATATTTTAAGAAATAACAAGGGTTATTCGGTTGAGGTAGTAACCATAGATAAGACTGAAAAACAGGTTACACTTAAAATTAACGGCTCACTTTACACGTATACAATCAAGGACGAAATGGACCTGCTTTTGAAGAAAATGGGTTTAAGCAATATTTCTAAACCTAAGGTTTCTGAAATTAAAGCACCTATGCCGGGTTTGGTTCTTGAAGTTGTTGCTAAAGTTGGGGACCTCGTTAAAAAGGGAGATGCTTTGGTTATTTTAGAAGCCATGAAAATGGAAAATGTAATTAAATCTCCAATAGATGGAGAAATAAAAGCCATAAAAGTTAAAAATGGCCAACCGGTTGAAAAAAACGAAATATTAATTCAATTTAAATAAATAGAAAGATGAAAAAATTAACATACTTATTACTAGCTTCTGCTTCAATATTATTTTTTGCTTGTGGAAATGGAGCTGAAAAAACTGAAGGAAGTTCCGAAGAAACAAAAACATCTGAGAGCGAAGATCACACAGGCCATGATCATGGAGATATGAAAGAGGATTCAGGAATGCCACAACTACCTGTTCCTGAAGGCGCAAGAGTATTTTTTGCTAATTTGGAGGATGGTCAAACGATCCCAACAATTTATTCTATTGAGTTTGGTGTAGAAGGCATGGAGGTAGAACCTGCTGGAGAACAAAATGAAGGAAAAGGTCATCATCATATTATTATTGATAATGACGCTATTAAAACGGGTAACATCGTTCCTGCCGATGAAACCAATATTCATTTTGGAAAGGGCCAAACAAATTATGAAATTACTTTAGAGCCAGGAGAGCATACGTTAACCATGCAATTTGCAGATGGATTTCACCAAAGCTATGGCGAACAAATGAGTGCTACTGTTAAGGTTAATGTAGAAGCTCAGTAATTATATATTTATTTCTTTTATAGATTGCCCTTCTGCTTCGGTGGAAGGGCAATTTTTTTGGAACCATGTTTCCATTCCCACTAAATCGTCACCAAAAAAAGCAACGCAAGCTTCAATACATTCTGGAGATAGGTATTGAGATTTTTGAAATTCAGGATTGTGAATACAAGCACAAAGCTCCTCTGCAGGAGGCCTTTGTACCATGCAGCTAAGCATCAAGCTTGCTATACCAACTATTAAAAATTTCCCAATTGTTTTCATTACTAATACTTACAATGCTTTTATGAACTGTTTTGTTCATGTGTTGCAAAGTTTTAAAATTAGGCTCTTCTAAATCAAAGGGAAGCTTAACAAGTCTCTTGTCCTCTTTTTGAATAATTGGGTTATCTGGCTGCTTAAAAATAAAAGGAATTAAAGTTTTAGCATAGCTGTAGTATATTGTATTTGTATTTTCTAAAACTTGCCATTCTCCTATTTTATCATGAATCTCGTTAAAGAATTTATCTGCTTGTTGTAATCTAATTCTCGAACCTAACCGCGATTTGCCTTTACTATTTAAATGCTTAAGCTGTGCCTTGCCTTGCTTTTTTCGAACCATGTATTTTTTAATCACCTTATGGTGAATAATTTCTCCATTTTCTGAATAGCCAAGCGCCGCCGAACCTGATTGTACAAGCATAAATATTGACTTTTGGAAGAAATCTGCTTCAGAAAAGTTTTTAATAAAAGATTCTTCAGTTTTAAAACAGAATGGTAAAAATATTTTTACCCCATCGCCTTCAACAATTCCTTTTTCTAAGGCGTAGCCAAAGGGTTTTTTTTGCAGGAAATTTATAAGGGAAAGGCTTTGCTTAAAGTTTAAAGTAAGCCTCTGTGTTTCCAATTTTATTTATTGCTGATTGAAATTTCGAACTGAACTAAATCTACGAATTGTTTGATTCTTGATTCAATTTCAGGGTCAGTTAAGTTTTCAATTCTTTCTGTTCCAAATTTTTCAACACAAAAAGAAGCCATAGCAGAGCCATAGATAATTGCCCTTTTCATATTTTCGAATGAAATATCGTTGGTTGAAGCCAAATAACCAACAAATCCGCCTGCAAAAGTGTCTCCAGCGCCAGTTGGGTCAAAAACCTCTTCTAAAGGTAAGGCAGGAGCAAAAAACGCTTCATTTTTACTGTTAAATAATAAAGCTCCATGCTCACCTTTTTTAATAATTAAAAACTTTGGCCCCATTGCCATTATTTTTTTAGCAGCAGTAACTAAAGAATACTCACCAGAAAGTTGTCTTGCCTCCTCATCATTTATGGTTAAAACATCAACCATAGCAATCGTTTCTTTTAATTCTTCTAATGCAATATCCATCCAAAAGTTCATGGTGTCCATTACAATTAGCTTGGGTTTGTTTTCAAGCTGTTCAATTACTCTTTTTTGCACTGAAGGAGTTAAGTTTCCTAGCATTACAAAATCAGGATTTTTATTAGAGTCGGGTAAAATTGGATCGAAATTTTCTAAAACATTTAGCTCTGTAGCTAATGTATCCCTAGAGTTCATGTCATTATGATATTTACCTGACCAGAAAAAAGACTTTTGGCCCTTATGTATTTGTAATCCTTCTGTTGAAACACCTTTTTTATTTAGGTTTTCAATCATTTCAGCTGGAAAATCATCTCCAACAGTACTTACCATTTGGATGTTGTTTGTAAAGTAGGATGCAGCTAAACTGATATAGGTTGCAGCTCCTCCAATTATTTTATCTGTTTTTCCGAAAGGGGTTTCAATGGCGTCAAATGCAACAGTGCCGATAACTAATAAACTCATAAAAAAAATTTGCGCGCAAAGATATTGTTTAATTGAAGAGATTATACTAATATTGCAGGCCGATTTCAAATCGGATTTAACATTCCTCCTTAGCTCAGTTGGTTAGAGCGGTTGACTGTTAATCAATAGGTCCTTGGTTCGAGTCCAAGAGGAGGAGCAAAAGCCACCCATACGGTGGCTTTTTTGCGTTATGAATTATTGCGTTTACATATTATATTCTCATAAGCTTGATAAGTTTTATACAGGCACTACAAATGATTTTTCTAAACGTTTAGCGGAGCATAATTCAGGAATTCATTTGACCTCTTTTTCAAGAAAAGGAATGCCATGGGAATTTTATTTAATAATTGAAGATTTAGAGAGCAGCCAGGCTCTTAAAATTGAAGCCCACATTAAGAAAATGAAATCAAAAAAGTATATTAAAAATTTGGCAAAATAT